>ENA-ORXF01000165-ORXF01000165.1-marine-metagenome-genome-assembly--contig:-NODE-165-length-51679-cov-11.481764_pt1 | contig 51679 bp, 70 predicted proteins | sample MGYA00237864_ERZ511476 | MGnify/ENA primary metagenome ERZ511476 (study PRJEB26306, sample SAMN06343908) | marine metagenome | isolation source: coastal waters | place: Atlantic Ocean: West Antarctic...
AATGGCAGTGTTTGTTGCTGATGATCCCGTGGTAGATTGTGTGTTGGTTGTTGATCCTGCACCAGATACGTCTGCCATTGCTTGATCAAATAATGTACCAAGTGTCCATAGTACTAGGCACAGTGCAAATAAAATTATAATTAGTTTTTTCATGGGTCGTCCTATTTATTCGTTAATAATCTTATCACAATGTTTAGCACCGGTAGAATCCGTTGTCATTAAACATTTTTCAATAGAGCAAGTATATTTATTTGTTTTGCCTGAGTTTTTCTCAGCAAATCTTTTTGATGCTAGGCACGTACTTAAATTATCTTGATGGTACCAACCTTCAACTTTTCGTTCTTCGCCTTGATGAGTCCAAAGGCTTAACAAGAATACTACTTCAATTACTCCCATTATATTTATCCTCCACGTCTATTAGTCTATCTTCGTGAAACTCTATAGTCATAGCATTCTTTCCAATGTTAGGTATTTCTTCGTCAACCTTTTCTTGAATCTTTTCTACACTACCTGATAAATATTCTACCAGCATATATAGTTCTTGAATCTGTGGAGAAACCATATCTCCTTTGGGCACACCAGAAATAAATTCATTAGCTGCTTCTATGTCTTTTTCAATAAGTTGTAGTTGTGTTTCTATAGAATTTAATCTTTCAATAACACCGAAACCAAACCATGCTGCAACTACAGCACTGGCTACAATAGCAATAAGATTTTTAGCCGGCAAACTTACCGGCATATCTTCTGAAAGTTTCATAAGTTTCCTTATTTTCTTTTCATAATATCGGCTGTCTTAAGTCCATAAATTGAACCCACGACCCCAATAAAAATAGTTTGGTACCAAAAAGGTAAGCTGCCAAACTTCTCAAAAAATAAATCAAGTTTCATTTGAATATCTGGATCTCCACTAAACACAGACCAAATTAATAGAATTACTGGTGCTGATACCAAGATTAAAACAAACTCGTCTTTATAGCCTTGGTCATTGGATTGCCGTACTTGTGCTTGATATTCAATCTCTCCGCTTGCTTGTTTACTAGCATGTAGTAGGGCAGCGTCAGACATTAATATTTTAGCTTTTTGTTTGTTAGCAAATATAGCAGCTCCAGTTTTTAGTACTGTTGGTAAAAGGGATAACCACATTATACAATTCCTCTTATCATTTCAGACAAACCATAAGCTCTATTAGGTGTTTGTTTAGCCCATTTAGAATCAATCATCTCGTCTGCGGCTTTGCTGTAGTCTTGATCTTTTAATCCTTGTATAAAATTAACAAATTTCTTCAATCTAGGTAAACCAAGTTGAAACGCCATTTCTATTAACACTGATTCCACTACTTCGTGAAATGGTATATCTTCGTCTTCTAGTAAATCGTGCGCATTATCAAAAGCTGTTTTGTAATCGTCTTCAAACACACCTTCTAGTTCTTCAGGAGAATAAATTTCTCCAACTATAAAATCATCTTTAGCCGTAACTAAATGGCCGTAGCCTACTGTCTTATAACCGAGAGTATCCTCGTAGACAGTAGGGCTAAAACCTTCATGTTCTTTAATGCGTGATCTAGTATCCATTATGTAATAATAAACACAACGATAACTACGATACCTACTGCTATAATAATCTTAGATTTTTTGCTAAGACCCATATACCAGTTTTTTACCATATTTAATTTATCCATATCATTCTCCTTTGTTTAATAATTATTAAAGTATCCTCTACCCGGAACCGCACTAAAACTTGCACGATCTCGGTCTTCTGATCTAGCTCTTGCAAATTCTTCGTCATATACTGCTTTTAACAATTGAACTTTTTCGGGAGCTTTTTTCATTGCTAGATAGTAAGCTAATCCTGCAACTAAACACGGCAAAAATCTAAAAGATATATTAGCGTCGTCGGTCGGTGTGTCAATATCGTCTAATCTCTTTAGGAAATAATACCTTACAGAGTATGTAGATAAATCTGGAGTAGGGTACATAAATAAAGTGGGAGTAGTAGTCCTCTCAAAATAAAACTGAGCAGGTTTACCCTCTGCACTTTTATTAGGTAACATATGATAGTCAGCACGGCTAATTCTAGTCAGCGTTTGATCTATATTATTAGAGTCTCTTAGCACTACTTCTAGTAAATCAATAATATTGGTGTCTAAAGAATAGTCTGCGTCACTTGCTGTTGTTGTTTGAGTGCCAAGTTGTATAGTCCAAAGATTAAGTCCGTGGTTTGCCCATTCGGCCATCATTAGGTTCATGCTACGTACCGCTGTGCGTAAATCTTTACCTGATATATCCTGAAGACCACAACGTTCGTACGCTTCTTGAATTACTTCTGTTGCATCTATATTAAAATTAGTAGAACCTGATACAGCCATGGCTATTTCCTATTAAACTGTTTTAGCAAACTCTGCTACAATTGTGTACATATTACCAGCGTCAGCAGCCGCTGCTACAACAAAATTAATGTCGCCGTTGGTATTAGCATCAATGCTTGGTGGACATCCACCAAATTCTCTAAAGTCCCAGTATCCTGTTCCTGTTAAACCAAGTAAAGGTCTGTCGCCATCTGAATCTTCAAAATCTAAACGTCCGAATGCATCAAAGCCGTTACCATTACTGCATGAAAACCATATTCTTTGTAGGGCGCCTTTGGTAGCAACACCATTAGTTGTTCTTGCTGAAGAATCAAAAAGTACTGTTGTGCTGCCGTTTCCGTCTGATTGTACCACTAATTTTAATGTTACTCGTTTGTCGTTTTCTTGTAGGACCTCTGGTCCTGTTACTACGTCTGCCATGTGTTTCCCTCCTTAATTAAGAAACATGTGGGGCCGAAGCCCCACACTAATTATTTATTTTAAGTTAATGCCGCCAGTATTCGCTGCAAGACCATCAATGATGTCATGTGCAAGGAAAGCTAGTGCTGCTGTAGAAGAGATACAAGTTACTTTAAAACTTGAACCTACTACTGCATTAGCATCAAAACCTATAGAATCGTTTGCATCTGCAATACCTACATTGTCACCATCACCTTTTGGTACACAACCAATGATTTTTTCAGAACCATTAGTAATGATATCTACATCATTACCTGCTGTGCCTAACATTACAAAATGAAAAGTAGACCCTACACAAGTAGCTGCTGCTGGAAGTGATAAACTTGCTGCACCATTCATTGCAGGAAAGGTTACAATAGATCCTGATTGTGCTGCTGTTAGTACTGTACCAGAAGTATATCCTGTTACGATTGTTACTGTTGGAACAACAAAACCTGTTATCTCTGTACCAGTACCTGAAATGTTACCGCTTGAATCGATATCAAAGTTAGTTGTTATTGCGCCCGTTGCTGCAGCTTTAGTGATTTGTTCAAAACCACCTTCTGATCTGACCGGACCGTTAAATGTTGAGTTAGCCATATTTGTTCTCCGTTTTACGTTAATATAGTCTTGAGATTTGTCGACTGCACGCGTCTATACTAACTAAATTTAATATGCAGTGCATAAATTATACACTCTTTCGTTGTCTGACGCAAATAAAAAGGGGCACTTAAAAAGCGCCCCTTTTAGTCTTCTAATGAAAGAAGTTAGAGTTGTTATGCTCCTTCAGAAGCAAACATACCTCTCCAGTCGGAAAAACCGAAGCTGTAACGTTCTCTAGCTTTGTACTTCATATTTCCAGTCTCAAAGTCGCCTTCCATAGAAGTAGCGATCGGTGATCTTTGGAAATGTTTCAGTCCATTAGGCACATCAGTTTTAATGAAAAATGCGTCCGTGTCAGTTAAGTAGTTATTCACTGCGTAACCTTCCGGAATCATTCCCATAGAACTAATCGCGTTGAGATCGTTATCAGAAGTTCCAGTTCTACCAGAAGACTTCATCAGTCTTTCAGCAGTAAACTGTAACGCTGATGGGATAATCAACTTACGTGCCTTAGCAGCAACTTTTAGACCTCTATCATCAGCAAAAGCAGCAATATCAATCATTGCTTGTTCTAATGATGTTTCGTTAAGGTCAGAAGCAACCGCTAGCTCATTTCTTTGGTTACCAGACGAAGTCGGGTGAGCAGAAGAAAATAGCTCAACACCGTCACCACCAGTAAAGCTAGAACTGAAACCGTTGTTTAAAACGTTTGCAGCTTTAACTTGCTTAGTGTGCGCCATAGATCGTGCTAGTGCTTTCGTGTAACGAGTACTGATTTTGTCGTAAAGGTTATCCTCTACAGCTTCTTCAGTAATCTGGAAAGCAAGTCCAACAGTTTCATGAGAGTAACGTGCTGTGAAAGACTCAGTTGCGCTATCAAAGTTAACAGAAGTACCTTCTGGTTTAACTGATGCAGAACCGAAGCCTGACAACATTACTTCTTCTTCGAAAGCTCTATCAGAGTTTTCGGTGTCGAAGATTTCAGCATGCTGATTCTCGTAGCCTTTATATTCCAATCCGAATAGTGCATTCAAACCGGGTTCCAACTCTTTTGCAAGTTGTGCTCTATTTATAGCCATAGTTCAAATCCTCCCTATACGCCTGTTGTTAGTTTATACACATGCTCACCAGTGTTGAACACCACATAAGCATTTGCATTTGCAGTTGCCACATCACTATTATCGGGATCTTTTGAGATTCCAATTTGCTTAAAGCCACCTGAAGTACCAGAAGTAGAAGTATCAATCTCAGAAGTTGATTGTCCAGTTGTAGTGCTTCCGACTACTCCTATAAAATCAAAGCCTGAATGATTCATAGCCGCTGTTCCAGTGCCGTCATGTTGTGCTTCAAACACGATCTGAGGGTCTGCGTAAACATACGCCACAATATCTGCCGCAGCAGTTGATGCTGGGTAGAATGCTTTATATGTTGGTTTACTTGTTGTTGGGTCAGTGTAGAACACGCCACCAAAAACACCCAGTTGTTGAGTGTCTCCAGCCGCTGCATTTTCAATACCGCCAGCCGCTTGTGCTTCAACTACATTACCAGAAAAAATACTAGTGTCGTAATTGTTTGCAATAGCGTACTCTTCAGTACGAATCTGACCGCCTGTTAAATGCCTTACGGGTTTAAAACCAAAGGCTGCGTCTTTATTTGCCATAATTATAGTCCTCCTTAGACTAATAAATTATTAGTTATTGTTAATAATCCAATTTAATTCCGGCAATGAATATTGTGTGTTAGAAACTAATCTTGTTTCTTGGCACCGCCAAAAGCTACTCTAGTCTGTCGATTTGGATTGTCTATCGGCATACTTGGATGCTGCTCCCTCAACAAACTATTATCAACAGCTTTTTGTTGATCACTAGTTTGGTTTGCGAAATAAGCCTTACGCTCATCTGCAATCTCAGTGGGTATCTTGGCTAGCAGTAGTCCACCTACAGCAACAACACCTTCGTTTTTTCCGTCTTCAATAGTCGGAGCATCGAAGTCTCCAAGCTCTTCAAGTCTAACAAGTTCATAACCTTCACGAATACGTGATGATACGTTTTTCTTGTCTTCTTGACCCATGATTTCAGCTCGTATCCAACGATATTGAAACCCATCAGGTGCTTGGGGCGCGTCTAGTCTAGATGGTGGTCGCCATGGCTGCCTTTTTTTGGCAGTCTTATCTCTAGTTTGAGATGAGCGTGAGGTTTTAATTATTTTTGTCATATTGCTACTCCTTCACGTATTTAGCATATTCTTCTAATGGCACACCAAGTTTCTTAGCTATCGCGACTTGTGACGGTGTGAGTCTCACAGTGCGTTTTCCTTTTTTCGAACTTGATCTTACCGCAGGTGCCACTGTTTGGTCAACCTTTTTTTGTGGTTTTTCTTCAGGTTCAAATCTATCAGGAAACTGTTGTCTTATTCGATGATCTATTTCATCATAATAGTCGTCAGAACGAGGATCAAAACCCTCTTCTTCAACTAATTTACGGTGAATAGCAAAAGCAGTGTAAGTCATTGCTTCGTCTTGACCGAACCAAACATTATCGTTTGCCCAAGAAGTAGCTGCAGCATCAGGCCTTGGAGCCGGTTGTACTGGCTGCGCTTGTGGCTGTAGTACAGGAACTTCTCTTTGTTGGTTAAATTGTTTCGCTTGATTTTCTAACGCTTCTTTTTGTATCTTAGCTCTTTCCGAATTTAACGTTGCTTTGGCCAAGGCACCTTGTGCTTCTGCCTGTACATCAACGTTGCCTTCTTCAATGGCTTTTTTAAGTTTTATCTTTGCCTCTTCAATTTGTGCTAAAGACTCTGATTGTAAACTTGATACATAGTTTTGGTTAGTGTCAGCGTATTTTTTCTCTAAATCACTAGTTTTATGCTGTAGTCCTTGAGCGTACTCCATCGCTGCTTGTTCGCGACGTTCTGATTCTCTAAGTTTACCTACTAGTTTTGAGATTCTTTTTTGGACTTTGTCACTGTAGTCGTGTAGTTCGTCGTCCGTTGACCCTTGATCGTTTTGAACATCTTCACGCTCATCAGATTCCGCAGGTGTGTCATCGGAGACATTACTGTCTTCAATAGATACTTCATTACTTTCCTCATCTGCTGTAGTTATATTTGATTCTTCTAGTTCAACATCAACGGAAGCTCCGCTGGTATCGATGTCGACGAGTCTATCGTCTTGTATTTTTTCTGCCTCAGGCATGGTTCTTGTCTCCATGGTTAATTATTGCAAGATGACTTACATGTGTAAGATGTCAGTCGGATCCTGTATTATAGCAAGTATTTCATCATCATTCAAGAGTCTTAAGTCGCCTCCGTCAATTTTTAATCTCGAACCTGCATAACGAGCAAAGATTACCCAATCGCCTTGTTTGCACCAAGGTCCTTCGGCAAATTTAGTAGTATCGGCATACGCATCAGGGCCAGTGGCCAATACATAGCCACAAACGGTAGCTAATTGTTCTCTTTCACGAGTTTGGTCGGACAAAATAATGCCTCCTTTACTCTTTTCTGCCCCTAAATAAGGCAAAATTAAGACGCGCCAACCAGTAGGTTTGGGTAGCTTCGCAGCAATATTGTCATCAATATTATTAGGGTCAATATACTTAGATTCTCGTTCTCCATAGATTCCCTCTACTTCTTTTTGTTTTTTCTCTATTTCAGCAGCCGTTAATTCTTTCTTTTTAGCTGCTTTTTGTTTTTTCCTAGCTTTCGCTACGTGCGTGGGTAATATTAAATCACTCATCGTTTTGTTCTCCTTTTTTCATTACATCTTGGATCTCTCCTTCGATCTCTTCTAAAGCACGAAAACGACCCATCATCTTTGCATACTCAGTAGAATCACCTACTGCGCCTTGCATTACATAATCAGTTGTTTGTTGCTTCTTATCACGGATAATACGTAGTATTTTTCCGCTTAAATACAATCCATCCATATTACTTGTATAACTTTCTTCATTACATTTTACCTCTTATAGTTTTGTAGTGCTCTAACACATTACCGAGCCCAGAGTTTGCTCCTGTCATCATAACCATTGGTGAACCACCTTGATTGTAACCGCCACCGTGCATAGGCGAACCACTTTGTGCTTGGCCTCCTTGTGCATAATTACCACCATAAACATTACCACTAGGGTATGCTCCCGTGCCGCCATACTGATAACCAATACGGCCACCGTTAGCGTTTCTTTCAAGATCTCTTATTGCTTGAGCACTTCCCATATATTGTTCTAGTGACAAGAAGTTATCATAACCAAAGTCATAAAAATTTTCTCTTTGTTGTTGATCTGTACCAGAGCCACCTTCACTGTAACCAGCACGTCCGCCGTCAGCGGCAGTCATGAAAGAACTTAGTGGCATATAAGAAGGCGCAGCAGTTAGTCTATCAATGTTTTCTCTGCCTGCAGTAGCCGAAGGACCATAGCCGTAATTACTAGTAGGTGTACTTTGAGCTCTAGCCAGTAGAGTGCCTATACCATTATTGCCAAATCGGTTTTCTAATTGTTGCAAATTTTCCATGCCGGGCATAACAGTAGGAGAAGGCTGTTTAAATGGACCATCAATGCCACCGGGATTAACAGCAGGTCTAAGTAGCATATCAGATATCATTTTATTGTTAGATCCATCGCCGCTTCTTCTTGCGAGTCTATCGTCTTGGGGCGTCGTACTTGGGCTTCTATTAAAACCACTTTTAATTTTATCGAAAATACTGCCTATGCCGGTAGATTGCGCACCAACTTGAGCAGTAGCATCAGTAGGTTTTTTACCAAACAATCCTAGTGCTTTCATAGCAAGATTGCCCGGAGTCGGTATTTTATTGTAAATATCTTTTAAATTATTTACGTCTCTTTTAAATTCTGGTCTGGTTGCTTGGAATCTTACAGAATCCAAAAGTCCCATGCCAGTAGTTTCGTTTCTGGCTTGTGCTTTATTATAAGCTGCTTGTACACCTAAACCCATGTTCTTAGGATTAATGCCACCATAACCTGCTATAGCAGAAGTGTCAGATCTTTTAGAAGGAGCGTAACCTTTAAATCTTGCTTTTTGTGCATCGACCGCCGCTTGATTAGCTTTGTATGCAGCGTTTCTAGATTTAAATTCACCTGCTTTAACATCGGCTAAAGATTTTCTACCAATTGCTGCTGCTACATCTTGTGGTGAAAATGCTGTAGGGCTTCTCATTTTCTTTTTGTCTAAAGTTGAAACTCTTTGTTTTGTAGGTGATTTAAAAGACTTAGTAACTCCTATGTCTTTCATAGAAGGTCTGCCGATAGGAGCTTTTGATCTATTTGAAGCTGCATTAGAATCTGCTCTGGATGATCTAGCTGCGGAAGATTTTGCGCTAGATGCTTTAGCACTACGTGAGGCTGCTCCTCTAGAGCGGCTCTTGCCTCTTGCAGAAGATTTTGCTCCTCGTCCAGCTCTACTGGAAGATTTACCTTTACCTCTACCTTTACTACTACTACTTCTACCTCGACCGCCTCTGCCGCCGCTACCTCGACCGCCTCCTCTACCACTACCTCTGCCGCCACGGCCTCTGCCGCCACGTCTGTAGCCTTCGCGATCTTCGCTAGATGAATCTTCTATGTATTCGGATGCCATTAATTGCCTCTAAAAGTGTCTGTTATATTCTTAGTGATTTTCTCAGCTTTGTCTAGTGTCTTTTGTTGAGAATCTTTGTCTTGTTTTTCTATAGCGATAGCTGCACGCAATGCAGTTGCAGCGTTTTGTTGATCTATTTTTTCTTTATCAGTGGCTTCTTGAGTCTCCGCCTTATCTTTTTCTAAAGCAAGTTTAGCTCTAGCTTCTTGTTCTTTACGATCATTTTCTTCGCTACGTATATCAAGTTCTTTTTGTTTTAGTTCGACTAATGGATCTTCTTGTGTTGATGATAACATGTCGTCAATGTTTTCCATGTAGTCAGTAATTAATTGTGCTTGTACTTTAGCTACTTCTTTTTGCATTTCCGCCATCATCTGTTGCATTTGTTGTTGCATCATTTGTTGTTGCTGTGGTGGCATTTGTTGCATTTGCATTTGTAGTTGTTGCATTTGTTGATTCTGTTCTGGCATTTGTTCCTGTACTTGTTCTTGCGCTTTTAATGAAATGTGCTGCATAATATGTGCTTGAATATTGGCCATCACTTGCGGATTACTTTTAGTGACCGCACTACCTAGTAAAGCTATGTGCGCAACAATGTGCGCATCGTGATCTTGTTGTGGAAATGCTTGTGCTGGTTTACCCAAACTAAGTTCTGAGTTTTCTAGTGCCGGGTCTTTGGGTTGAGGCTGAGGAGGTGGTGGCATTAATGCCTCTATATTTTGTACTCCCATCGCCTCATACATTCTACGGTAGGCTTCTGGCAGACTGTGCATTTGCGGCGCTGCTTGAGCCAACTGTAATTGTTGTTGTGCTAATGTTACTCGTTGTGTAATTGAGAATATGTTAGGGTCAGAAACAGGAATAACATCGATACGTGCGTCGAAGTCTTGTGCCATAATAGTTTGTTCTGCGCCAACAATTTGATACGGGTAGTTCTGTGGTAAGGTTGTAGCAAATAATTTAGCTAATAATTTAAATTCTTTGCCTTGAGCTGAATGCATTCTTTTATGAATTGCAGACATAACTTTCATGCCACGTTCCAATAAGGCCATCGTGGTACCTACTGGATTAACTTCGTTGCCTTCACCAAGTTTCATGTCAGCAACCGCAGCAAAAGATTTACCACTTTCAATAACAAAACCTAATAGTTGGTATAAAGTTTGTGAAGGTTCTTTGTACGGTAATGGTACTAGTGAACTGGCTATCTCGCCCGCGGGCGCGTCAACATCTCTGAACTCGCCGGGTACTAAAGGTTGGTCATCATCACGAATACGTAGGCCCCTAGCCTTGAATCCTGATGGTAAGTTGGCGAGTGTTCCAGCATCAATAAGTTGTCGTAGTATAGAGGTTGCGGATTTTGAGAGACCACCGAGCATATGAATAAGGCCAAAGCCATAAAAGCCAAGGCCGGGCAGAAATTTATAATGTACGAAATATTGTTTTTTGTTTTTAAGTGGGTCTTCTTCATTCCAGTTTCTTCTTACTGACAGTACGGTTGATGAGCTTTCTTCAATAGTTACAATGTAAGGCAAACTAATACCAGACATTTCACCTGCCTCATTGGCATCTTCATAGCCGGGCAAGTCAAGATCAGTATGTATCTCTAAGATGGTATGAATGTCATCTTTTGTGTAGATTCTTTTTCGACCATCTATTTCATCTATCTTGTCTTGAACTGTATTTGAATCAGTATCCGATGGATCTTCTAGTTCTATGTCCCGATAGAAACCAGACGCTTGATACTTACGTACATCATTTGCTGGCATTTTAATTACATGAGTAATACGTAAACAAGTCATTAAATCAGTAGCATCATACGGCACTACTAGATCTTCAGAGGATACAAATTTAGAAACCGGTCGACCTAGCTTGTCATCAAAATAAATTTTACGGAACGCCGAACCCGATAGGGGAAGGTGAAAAAGCATTTGATCAAGTTCGGGTTCGTATTCCTCCATGACATGGGAAATTTGGTAATTCATAAATTCTTTAACACGACTACATTGTGCTTCTACTTGTGGATTCGTTGCACCCATAATTTGAGTTTTAACTGGACCACCAGCGGGAAATAATTCTTTATAAGATTGCGCTTGAAACTGTGTTACTGATTCTGCTAGTAGGGGATGAGTCACCCCGGAAGCTCCCGGAAAAGGTTGAGTGCGATCTTCATTTTTTAATCCAAGTAACCCCAAGCCTTCAGCGTAAGTTGCTGACCAATCAGCCCTAGATTCACTGTCGCCTTCATAGGCTTCTAATAAATCATCTGCAATCTCGTCTAGATCACCTTCGTCCATAGACTCGGCTAAGTTTGATGCATGCCCTTGTTCTTCTGGCACGTCGGGTCCAAATGATATTGTAGCACCACCGTCATCATCTAGTTCGGTGTCACCATCCATTAATTCTATGTCCAATTCTTCAGGACTCATGTTCTCTGCCTCTAGATCAAATTTCATCTGTTCTTTTAAAGGCATATCTTTTTCTATTGCCATAATTAATACTCAGCTCCTTCTTGTAACGCTGCTAATATTTCTTCCAAAGAATAGTCTCCTTCTTCAAGTAAATCTTGTATAGTTAATCCACCTTCAAACATAGGAGTGTTAAAATTATACTGTCCTTCGTCGTAACCAAAATTTAAACTAGGGTCATTGATCATTTGCATTTCTTGATCTTCATATTTTCCCCCCAACATTGTTGGGTCCAATAAAAATCCTGCTGCGCCACCTAAAGCTCTTTTAAAACCGCCTTTAATTAAAGAGCCCAGTCCTTTTGTTATTCCCGATGTTGCAGACCGGGAGCCAACTGGTAGTTTTAAATTACCAGCGTTAACTATTCCCGCATCAGCATAACCAGTTCTTTGTAGCATGTTCACTTCCCTTTTTTAGGAGACTACTTCTTTTTGTCGCCAGAATCAAGTTCTTTCCAGAAACGGTCGAGAGCATTCTCGTGATCGCAGTTAAGACAATTGCACGGTGTGGTTCGACACGAACCACCATTACCACAATGACAGGAGTGCCCACATAAACGACAAGTATCGCTTAGCAATTCCATCGTTTACGCGCTTGGCGTAATCTTGAATTAGGATCCTTAGCGGCACCGGGAAATTTCTTCATTTGTCCCGCACTACGGGCACAATAAGACTTTCTACGATTTGCTTCTTTCGAACCTTTCTTCAATTTCGATGGTTTCTTGGTTACTGCGGTTGATAATTTTGATCCGGGATTGTCACGGCGATATTTAGCTACACCGGCTTTAGTCATCCCTGCACCACTTTTAGTAGCGCGAAAATACTTCTTAGTCTTTGGAGGTTGTTTGTCTTGTCGACGAAACATTACGCTTTAGCGGTTTTAGCTGAGCGTTTTAATGCTTTGTCCGTTACTGTACCTTTGCCTTTACGGCTAGTGCCTTTTTTCTTGGCCCTATTCATATAATAGTACAAACCTTTTTTAACCGTGCGACCGTCTTTAGTTACATGCGTATCGGCACCGCCACCTTTTCTAAATACTTTTCGACCTTTTAAAATGTCGGCTTGAGTTACTTTACCATCACCAGTTAAATCAGGAAACGAGCTACCACCTTTTTTATATTTTCTTCTAGGTTTACCTGTAGCAGTCAATGGATTCATTGGAGGATTTTTCTCCATTATTCGTCTTAATTCATCTCTAGTTATTCTAGGTTTTCTTCCGGGCAGATCTTTAGGCCTAGATTTAGGCACTCTAGGCATACCTTTAGGAGGGAACTTAGGATCGCGTTCTGTTTTAGGTTTAAATCTTTCACCTTTTGGTTTAGGTTTAAGTTTAGGTCTAGGTTTTAGAAGATCTCTAGGTTTTTTAGGTCTAGTTTGTTTAAGTTTAGGTCTTTTAGGGTAACCTTTTGGTGTAGGTTTTCTTTTAGTTTCCATGGTTGTTTTTCCTAATTGTGAACGGTTTATCATTTATGAATATTAAAGTATTATTTCTGTTCTTTCAACCCATAAAAATAATTGGTGTCATCGCCCGCAGTCCACTTGCTTTCAGTCTCTACGTTATACTCAATAGTAGACACTTTAAAATCAGGAGTTTTTAGCTCTGATGGACTTAACGACTTGTCATAAAACAAACATCTATTGTTGGGTTGCGCTGCAAAATGTTTGTTGTCTAGTAGCAATATATTAAAGGATTTGTGTTCTTCGGGTATCTCAGCGTAGCCCGTGTTCAATACATTTTTGTCAGCATGACAGTTATCAATAGTAAATAGATATTCCCCGGTATGCCATTGTTTAGATGGCGACAGGAATTTAGCTTTGCAACCAGAGATAGAGGCTTTTTCAATTACCGTTAAATCGTAATCAAATGCGTCCCACAACTCTAGTTCTTCCAACGGTAAGTCCAAATCAGTTGGCTCGTCTACAAATGCGGAAATCGGAAGTTTATCATAAAGGGCACCGTATTCAGGCAAGTAGGTTTCAAAGTACAATGCTCTTCCTTGAATAGACTTACAAGTAATCCACACCCCTTCGACAAATTCACCATGACCTTTTTGGTGATCGTGCAGGTACTGCTTTTTAACATAGACTTTTACTGGAGGTAAATTAGCGACAAGGAATGCCATGATTATTTAAACGTGCCAGTCTTTCTTTTAATAGGTTTGCCTTTACTAGTGACTTTTAATGCGCCTGCTCCTGTTGCTCCGCCCGCTGTAATTCCAACAGCTCCCGCTGTCTTAGGATTTCGTTTAATTGCATCCAGTACTTTTTGACTTTTTGTTTTTTTGACCACGGTGGAAACTCTTCTTCCTTTGGGAATTGTGTTTGAACTGATGCGTTCTTTTAGCCCTTTAACATTTGGTGGTCTAAATACAGTCTCAGGTTTAGTAGTTTTAGGTTTAGTAGTTTTAGGTTTAGTAGTTTTTACTACCTTAAGTTTAGTTTTTATTTTTTTAGGTTTAAAAACTTTTTTGACTATTTTTTTGACTATTTTTACTCCTGCTTTTTTTACCATATTATTTTCCTCTTAACATTTTATAAACTGTTTTCTTTTGTTTCTCTTTAAAACTAAGACCTATCTCTGGCCTTGAAGTACCTATTTTACGTTTTGGTGAAGCCCCACCATAAATTGCTTTTTGAATTGCCTTGGTTTTTTCTTTGCCCGACAAAGATTTCTGTTTAGCTACCTGCGCAATCCTTCTAGTACGTTTTGCGTTGTCTGGATTAGTTTTAGCACCACCACGTAATTCAATACCGTCAGCCCTTGGCCCTTTTTTAGGAGGCACTGTTTTAGTCTCTTTAACAGTCTTTTTAAGTTTAAGTTTAGGCTTCTTCTTGCCCGTAACTTTTTTGACTACTTTTTTTGCTGCTGTTTTAACTTTGTTTGTGAGTAATCTTTTTACCACTATCTACCTTCACGAGATTTTTTACCGCCTTTGTTAGCGCCGCCAAATGTAACTGCTTTACCACGTTTATCTCTAACTGCCTTGCCTCTTTTGTCAGTAACAATGTTACTTGGTTTAGCACCTCGGCCTCTACCTTTTTCACTCATACCTTGTTTCTTAGGTTTACGTTTAGGTGTGGCTGAAGTTTTACTGTCTTCGGCTCTAGCATCTCTTCTATCGCGTAGTTTTTTATTGACAGCTATAGTAATAGCACCACCAACTAAAGCAGGCTTAATTAATTTTTTACCTAGCTTAACTGCGTCGTCAGCTTTTGACGAAACTATTTTTTTACCACCACCAATGTTTTTAGTGGTAGTCGTTCTTTTAAGTTTAGGTTTAGGACCTTTAGTTTTAGTTATTTTTTTAATACCTTGTTTAATTCCTTGTTTACCGAAACTAAATATTTTTTTTAACATGTTTTTCTCCTTGTTTAATAGTATTCCCTTGGTCGTGGGTCGATGGGCTCGTCTTCATAATCTTGTCGAAGTTGAACCAAACCTGATTGCCTGAACCTTAACAGAGCTTGGGTCACTGTGTCAACATAATCATCATTCTCACCGAATGGAAATGCTGCACATTCTTCTATCACTTCTTCGGCAAAGCGTCTACCTTCAGGATAATAAACTGAGCCGGCTTCAAACATTGGAGCTACGGCATTAACTCTAGAGTTTTTATCATTACCCCGCGTGGGCGTGTAGTTAGTAACCGGGATCCCCGAACGACGGAGCTCGTCAGTTAACGGCATACCACTCGCTTTAGCTTCAATCAACACCATCTCTGGTTCCCAATAATTATATTCTTTCAACGCAATCTCTTTAAGTTCTGGAAAATCCCACCGTCCGCGTCGCGCATCCAATAAAATTAACGCTGGCCGTTCATCGTCAGGCGCGAAGATGCCCCATGTAGTTATGGCACTATAATCGGCAGTTTCTTTTTTACTGAACGCCGTATCGTAACTTTGTATTATGTAATGCAAGTTCGGCATATCTTTATGCTCCCACGGCTGCCACCACTCGCGTTTTAAGATGGCACCTTCTTCTGAGGTCGGTTGTTGCATCCACTGCGCGTTCCACTTGGTAACCGCTAGTGACGCTTTAACTGATTCGAGTTCGGAAAGTTTCCAGTACTCCGGCCATGTCGGGGTTCCACTGTCCATGATTGCCGGAAACTCAACTACTTCCCATTGATCCGCTTTGGGTTCCGCTTGGGCTTTCATCAACTGTCCAGTCAAATCAATTGTTGACCAACGCGTCATAACCAACACAATTGCCCCGCCGGGTTGTAGACGTTGGCGTGGACCTGAAGTGTACCATTCGTAAGCATTCTCCATTGCTGTTGAAGACAACGCATCTTGCTCCGAGTGCGGGTCATCGATGATAAGTAAATCCGCACCACGGCCCGTGATGGCACCACCCACACCAGCCGCAAAATATTCTCCGCCCTCGCTAGTATCCCAACGGCCAGCGGCTTTTGAATCTGCTTGTAAAATAGTGTCCGGAAAAATATTGTTATAATCTGAGGAGTCAATTAATTGTTTCGTTTTCCTACCAAAACGTTGTGATAATTCTGCGGTATGCGATGTCTGAATAATTTTCGTTTGGGGATTTTTTCCCATAATATATGCAGGCAATAAGTAAGATGCAAATTCAGATTTAGTATGTCTGGGTGGCATATTAACAATTAATCGCTTTAGGGTCCCGTCAGCAATTTTATTAAATTTTTCTGCAATAATTTTATGGTGTCGACCTTCTACGAATCCCGGCCAAATAGCTTTTACAAAAGACATAAAATTTTGTTTTGCATCTTTACGTAATTTTAATTTTTCGTTTTGTTGATAAAGTTGATAGAACCTTTTTTGTTCTTGAGGCGTCATACTATTCAAAACTTTTGAATCAGTAATAATTTCTTTCAGTCTTTCTTCGAAATCAATTTTGGGCATATTCTATGTCTGTATTGGTATATATATACTATATGTTAGGTACTTAGTCCCAAAAGGGGGTGTCGACGATTCTACAACAACTAATCTCATTTGACAACAGCTACAGGTACCCTGACGTACAAGGGTGGGTGGGCCCAGTAGGACACAAGCGTCCAAGTTTTTTGGACGCTTGTTTTCTTGGTTACCTCGCGGCGCGTGGCCCGTCGGCATCTAGCCTGAAGCTCTTGGCCTCTGGCTCTGGAGGCGCAGCACCCATGAGAGCTTGCATCAACTGCATGTAGATACCAAAGCTAGATACATCAGGCCAGCTCGTAGGCGTGTCTAACTCTTCGTTAACCTCGCCTTCGGTGTGAGCGCGCACTGGGCCTTCCAGCTCGCGCAGTTGATTAGTCATAAAGCTTACGCTGCCACGCAGGTTCTTGTATTTCTCTTCTAAGACATCGTATTTTTCTTGAGTTGCTACTGTCATTTGTATTCCTTTTGTTAGAGTTAATAAGCCTAAACATAGCATTTTATAGGATAATTGCAAACTACATGTAGTAGGTAGGGCAAATTAAATCACTAGATAGCGAGCCATATAACATACCACATCTAGTATGTATCAAGCTGATACCTACTATAGTTCTATTTTTTTTTTGGTGGGTGGGCCCTATAGTTTTCAAGCGTATAAGGGTGGGTGGGCCCTAGAAGCGTCAAGCGTGATATACCATATATAGTAGGTAGCCCGAAGGCTACCCACTAGATTTAGTGTCAAGTAAAATTATGCAACTAACTGCATAAAGTTGTCAGATTGTAACATTTTAGTTACATCCATCTGACGCGATAAGTAAACGTTGTTACTGTCAGCCGTTGCCCTTGAGCCGTGATGCGTAGCCCATTCAGTAACGCCATTGTAAACTGACATAAGATTAACCTTGTCGGCTGTACCTCGGTTATTGCTTTCAACATATTGCATGATCTGATCTTGCTTAACCTCGTTTTTTGCAATGGTATTCTTAAGCGTTTCTCTCACTACATCAAGGCTTACAACTGTATTTTCATACTGTTGCAATTGGTTACGTTGTTGCTCTAAATACGGCGTGATATTCTTTAACTTGCCGTACTCATAACCTAGCACATCTTTTTTAGTATGCTTTTTATTAGAGCCAACAATTGAGTCAATACTAATCATACCATTAGCGCACAACATTCTTAACAAGCCAAAATTAATTGATGCTTTTAAGGCGCCATCATACGAATTAAGAATGATAAGTTGCAAGTTAATCGAGTCCCCTGCCTGTTCATTCATCTTAATACTATATTGCGGATCATTAAAAGTAACTACACGTGCATTCTTGCCACCATAGCCCCATGATTTATCCTCAACGGTTACATCAGTATTAAGCATATTCTGACTGTCTAAGAAGTTATTAACACCAGTTAAAATATCAGCGGTTTTATTTACTTGATACTGGCCACTGAAATTGCCAACTCGAACGTCATTAACTATAACATCTTGGCCATAGTATTTAACACCGTTTATTATTTGATCTTGTAGTGAAACAATCTTGTCATTACTAAAAAAAGTTAGATCATTTATATTGTTATGGGTTTTTACATTTTCCATTTTCTTGCTTTCTAGGATCTTTGATCCTTGTTAGTAGGACTGGCATTATTGCCAGTCCTTAGGTAGTAAGTTATTAAATATTATACTTATCCATGATAGGGCTTAACCATTTGTCTATATGATTATGAGTAGTCCAATCAGCTAGGGCATCAATGCCATCGCCATTACATGTTACCCACATAATCCAGCCACCTTTATCAAGAACAATATGCATCATATCAGTTGCGTTATATTGTTTAAGTGAAGCCTCGATATCATTAGTGTATACCCAATTGTCATAATCGCCTGATCTTTCGTTGGCGTCTGCTTCGGGGAAAAAATTTTCACCCTCGCACTGAAAGATCCATTTTAGCCCTTGTTCTTTAGCTTCTGTTAGTATAGCAACTATTAAAGGGATTTTAATTAGTCCCTTTTCTTCTAGTTCTTTTATTTCTACTTTATTTATATTCATATTTATTACCTCGTTAGATTTCGTAACATCATTGTTACGTTATCTAATGTAAATATATCTGCTATATAATCAAGTACTTTATATTAAATAATGTAAAAAAGTTTCCTTGTATATATCAGACTGATACATACTACATATAGTAGGTCTAAAAAAAAATTTTCTTTTTTTTTTTTGGTGGGTGGGCCCTACAGGATACAAGCGTTATAGGGTGGGTGGGCCCTTGAGTCGTCAAGCGTTATAGGGTGGGTGGGCCCTGCAGGCGTCAAGCGTTCTTTGGCCGTTGACTAGGTACACTAGACAACGGCCAACGGCGAGTAGCTAAGCAAGTCATCTTTTAAGGTTTCTTAACTAGTCGCCTATCCTCTAACAAGAATATTTACTGGATGAGGCAGTCCGTCCATAAATTTTTAATGACCTCTTCCTCTGATACATCTATTGAGGCACCATCGAACCAATCCAAGAACCAGTATTCAACTTTGTCTGTAATTGCTTCTTCATTGTCTAAGCTCTCGCTTCTAGTGTAGAACCTTAGCTCATCTGACGGGCCACCCCAAGAAATTTGGAAACGATGATATCCTTTTGGTTGGTTGTCGAAGGTGTCAGGTTCAACATACGAAAAGTCTAGCCCGTATTCGTGGAACATGTCCCAACCATTGGCGTCAAACTTTTCTAGTTCGTCTCGTCTGCTGTGCCATCTCTCTTGAACAAGGTTGGCACAAGTTTTATATCTTTCTTGTAACATTTTTTTTCTCCTTTTAATTTGCATCTTCTACATACGTGGATAGTTCCCACGCTGAAAAATGAGTTTTGTCTTTTATTTCATCGATACAGTAAGCAATAAGAAAACCCTTCTTTTTTAATATATTGTTTAAATCACCTATTAAATGTTCTATTGCGTCACTTTCCTGATTATCTACCTTGAAATCATTAAATCCGTTTTCAAAATATATAATTTTTTTATCTTCCATATTGTTCTCCTTTGTTAGATTTAATTGATTATGGCATTTTATGGGATAGATTACAACAACTATTTTTACTGCCTGTGGATAACTTCGCTAGACAAGGTAAATGTTTCACGTGAAACATTCGCCAGACAACGGACAACGGACAATGATTAGGGTGGGTGGGCCCGTGAGCCGTCAAGCGTTGTTGGGGCGGGTGGGCCCGTAAAGCGTCAAGCGTGGCTCACGAATTACGGGTGGGTGGGCCCTTGAATTGTCAAGCGTTAAATGTCAAGAAAAAAATGTTCTTGGAGCGTGTCCCATTGTCTAGGGTCATGCGTATCTTGAACAACGAACAACGGCTCGTGGTCAGTTAACTTCATGCGTGGTTGTCTAGCGAAGTCTCCTTGAAAAAGTTTTACGGTCAACGGACAAGGGGTCAAAATCATAATAAATTTTGAGCCATGATTTGTCATGTGCCATGCGATTTGATGTGGGGAAAACAACACAATATCTTTCTCATTTGCTACTTTAAGTTCCACTGTAAAAAAGTGTGAGTTTGCTTGGCTTCCCACTAGGTCAGGGAAGCCTCGATTAACAGAATTTTCTATTCTATTCCAACGAATTTTTGGTGTTCGTTGTTTGATGAGTTTCCATAATTTTGTTTCATTTTTGCCTGTCATTATTCAACGGAACATTTCTTTTTTAAATCTTATGTCCTAGCAACCACCACATCGTTTTTTAAAGAGGTCTGCCCTCTATAGATTGCACTTAGGTTAGGACTTGTTTGTAATATTTAAGGATAATACACCATAACTAATTCGTCATCTGCCATAGCTTTATCTAAATAGATTACTGCGCTACGGACTTTTTTGCTGACGTCTTTCTCGTGATGATCATTAACAAAATTACACAATATATTTATTGCCTCTGTCAACTCGTCTTCTGTTATATAGTCTGTCATAATTATTTCTTTCTAATTTAGTGGCAAAGAAATTATATCTAGCTCCTCTCAATGCTAATGGGTATTTCTCCAATTCGCAACAACTAGCTTACGGCTTCGCTTCGCACTACGCCGATGGATTGTTTAGTGAGAGAGAACGTTAGTCTGATCGTCAATTGTGCTGTGACTAAATTGCACCTTTCAATCTGCCATTCTCTCTCTTCCCTCTAACAAGGAACTTGTTTAATACGTGTTACCAAAACTTTTGTACTCGTATTCAAAATCTTCTTCTCCATACTCTTCAAAATCATTATCACTGATTTCTACCAATGCGTCTACTTTCATTTCGTCCAAGTTGTCTTTACAACCACCGTAGATAATGTGGTCGTCATCATCTATTGGAGCGCTAGTATCTTGCCTAGCTTTATACATAAGATCAGTCGCTTCGTTTTCGTCCTTAGCAACTACTTTATAATAATTTGTAGTAGTAACTGTTTCTTTAATCTCAAAAATTTTCTTGCCTATATCTTTTTTTGTTACTGATAACCTAGCCATTTTCTGCCTTTCTTTAGAGTTATTTTATATATAGTTACTGTATCCCATAAAGTCAAGGACTTATTTATCTTTATTTAAATTAATAAATAGGTCTTCAAATATTGGTTGTCCTTGTTCTCTAGTGTACTCGGGTTCGTTGTACTGCCTATGCTCTCTGTTTGTCCAACGTAACCATTTATCAAAATTCCAATCATAACCTTGATTTTCGTCATACTCAAATTTAGGTTCGCTACCTACTGTCTTAGTCATTGTCTACCCACTCCTTTTTTTCTTCATCATAATAACGATCTTCTACATCAACACATGGCGCTTGTTCATAGTCCCTATAATCCATTTCACATAAATCCCCCATAGCTGATAAACCTCCATCTTCGACTAAGATTTCTCTTGCTTTTTCTTCGCTGTCTGCTGAAATCTCATACCGATAAGTAGCAGGAACTTCAAAAATATATGTTTTCATTCTTTACCTCCATAAAAAATTGTTCTAATAAAATCTCTGACTGCTAATCCAAGCAAAACTAAAAACCCAACAGCTACTACAATAATTAATAAACTAGCTGACATGATATTTTTTCCAATACTTTAGTGTATCGTTTAAAAGTTTCGGGGTCTCTTACAAAATCAGTAATATCACATTCAGTAAAGCCTACTTCTTTACAGACTTTCGCTTGTTCTTTAGTTATCTCACGAAGGTCATATACTTGTAGCATTCTTTCTTCGTCATTACTCCAAGCCTCAAAGAATTTTGACCATTCAACATTACCATAGTTCCAGTCTAGCAACAGCCATTCGAAAAAATCTTCTTCGTCTTCAACACCGAGAAAAAATTGTTTTTTACATTGGACAATAAACCTGTCCTCATACTCTTTTTCGCCATCAGTTACTTGGTGATTTACATAAAAATATTTCATTGCACTGTCTCCCCTTGTCTAAGTTCAAATGAAATTATTTTTTCAAGATCAATTTCGTCAAAAAATGACGTGACTATTGTGTCAGACAACAAACTGTCTAGTGTCTCTTGTGCTGTGATTACTCCTTGTCTAAGGCAGTTTAAGTAATCTTCTATGTGTTCTTCTGCTACATCAAAGTAGTGTCGTTTTATTGCGCCCATTATATAAGCCCTCCAATTAAAATTATTAGATCAATTATAAAGTTCATTGTTTAGCCTCTATAAAATCTTTGTTTCTAAAATAGACAATACCTTTGACATCATCTACTCCCGCAATAGGATTTAGTCGCTGTTCTTCATCAGACAATGTACCCATACGACACCAGTTAGTGTGTCCGTATTTTCTCTTGCACCGCTTGTCTATTGTAACTTGAGGCTCGTCTATTGGAATTAAATCCATATTCTCATCTATTTCGTACATTATTCTTTCCAATCTTTAGGGTTTTTTTGAAAGTCTTTTAACAGGACACTTACTAAATCGTTCTTGAGTTTAGTTTCTTGTTCTTTACTGTCTGCCATAACTATTATATGGTCGTCAAACCAACTTTTATTTTTTTCTTTACTCATCTTCTTCCTCGCTCTCTGTTTTATAAAATATTTTTGCCATTTCTATTTCTTTATTAAAATTAATGTTAAATTGATCACAATAATGTTTGAGATCACACATTAGATCAGCAACTCTATAATATTTGTTTAAACTTTCTTCACCATTTAAACCTGTTATAGACTGAACTTTAATTACTCTTTCTTTATTGTTCATTCTTCCTCCCACTCTTCAATCTTGTTTAATAAATTTACGCTATCTTCAGACAATCCCTCTGGAGTTTCGTCTGGGTCGTCAACATTATTTTTTAACCAGTCCTTGATCTGTTGTATTATTTTCTTACTCACTATTCTTCCTTTCTATTTGTTATTTCGAATACTAATCTGATTTACTTCCCATAGTCAATAGCATTTTATAATTATTTTAATTTTTTTATTGACTTTTTCCACACCTACTACATATAGTGGTATCAACGGAACAAAGCACTATATGTCGAGAAGAAAGCACCTTACACCACAACAAATAAAATTCGCCCAACTTATAGTATATAACGAGGGAAGAAAAACGGCTACCGACTGTGCAGTAGATAGTGGGTATGCAAAGGATAGAGCAAGATCAACAGCTAGTGAACTTCAAAATCCAAATTATTATCCTCTCGTTGTCCAAGAAATCAACCGACTTAGAAAAGAAGTCAATGAGAAATATCGAGTATCTCTTGAAACTCACATGCGTGACTTAGATGAAATCAAGCGCATAGCGCTTGAGGCGGGGTCGTATTCCGCTGCGGTTCAAGCGGAAGTTGCACGAGGCAAAGCAGGTGGGCTATACATAGAGCAGAAAATTATCAAGCATGGTCGCATAGATCAGCTCTCGCCTGACGAAATACGCAAAGAACTAGAAGAGATAGCGAACCAATTTAAACCAAAGATCATTGAAGGCAAGGCGGAAGAAGTAACAGAGCACTAGAAGGTTCAAGCGTAACTATTCTAAGGATTCTTTTATAAAATCTAACAGCCACGGATTGTCTTTGAAAGCGCCCATCAACCAATTAGACATACTATTAATAACTACTTCTTCGGCATCATCATCTTTTAAAGGGCCGTTGGCTTGATTAAGTGAGCTATAGTAAGCTATGCTGTGCATAATCTCGTGAAGTAATGTATTGCCAAGGTCTATGCCTTTAACTTCTTTTTGAATATTAATGGCGGATTCTCTAGATAAAAACTCTCCATAACAATCAGTATTGTCCTTCATAAAAGATGCGTCCACTGGAACTAAGGCGACGTCCCTCCAACCAATCTTTACTTTTTGGGGCAAGGTGGCAACTGTAACCAATTCTTTCTTTGTCACTAATTTCTTGTTTAATTTCTTCATATCTTTCCTCACAGTTATTAGTTAAATAGTGGTGATACACTAACCTATCCTCTGCTGTGCTCAATAAGCTAATATAAATAATAATAACAATATAATCCATCAAGGGTTTTTTTACCAAATTCAAATAGACTAAAAATCCGTTTCATGTGCACGACGATAAGAAGATTACCTATTCTTGTTAAAAGTTACCTTAAAATTACCACCCAAAGTAACTAATAATACTAGTATTTCCAACCCTTTCAGCCATTAATTACCTAATTACCTCTAAAAATATTTTTTCTTACTTACTAAAACAAATTTGGTAAAAAAACCCTTAGAGAGTTATTTCGTAACCTTTGCCCTTTGGCCGTATAACTTGTTCCATGCCCAACTATGTGCCTTGCCTGACCAAATATACAACTTACTCACTAGATAACGTACTATTTGTCGATACATAAGCCATTATCCAAGACAATTTTTTCTTCAGTTTCTAACATAATTCTGTTCTCAACATTACAGTGATACACAATAACTACTGCAGTGCATTCAGGACAAGATAAATTAGTCACTACCATGTGCTCTTCTTCGTCATTATCTTCCCATTCGGTGTCGTGATCACCACCCCAAATCAATTCGTGGTTACACGACCAACATTTCATTTTATTTACCAACTTTCTTCATAGCGATCTTGTGCGCTTGACCAAAAGTTTTGCCCGCTAACATAGATTTCGTCATCGAGGCCATGTGTTTAGCCGTATGGTGTACTGAATGCTTCTTCATAGTCGCTGTTTGTCTAGCCGTTAATTCTTTTTTCATTGTCTATAACTCCTGTATTACAATTATTAATCTATATTTTTCTTTAGCTCCGATAATAGTATTGGGCACTAAATCTATTTTCCGTATGTCAAACGACGTATTTGGATTAGAACCAAAACCCATTGGCACTGCCAACGATATGCGGGCATTTGCGCCTTCGGGACTTTCACAAAATTTCTCCAGCCTTGCTACTAGTTCTTTAGTCGTCCACTTAATCATTCAGCTAAATTATAATATTTCTCGCAACGCTTCAACCATTTGTATTTATAGTCATCGAGCCGTTGGCCGCTAATCGTAAACATTTGCAAGTTAAGCCCTCTCGACGCCATAAGAATAACGCCGGCTTCCATCTTCGTTCCGTACAACGCATCGTGCGCCATACAATAAGCCGCTAACTGAACAAAGTAATTCTCAATCCATTCTTCTTTCTTCGGTTTATTAGTCTGTTTAAAATCTATAATTGCGGGCTGTCCGTTCCACAATCCCACGCAGTCTGCGGTACCCCCATAAAACGTTGGATAGTATAACGGCACTTCCGTCCCCCAGAACTCATCAATTGACGGGAACGAAGACTTAATAATAAGTTTCGCCATGCGTTTGCCAATCACCCCAATGTTGGTTTGATCATCGTAGCCTACGCCTTCAATGTGACATTCTAAATATTTGTGCATAGCCGTACCCACCGATGCGGCTTGGGTTACGATAGCTTCGGCGGCGTCATTACCGACGCGATCCCGCCAACGTTGCAGTCCTGCCTCGTCAGCTTTATCTTTAGTTGCTGAAATAATTGTAGTCACCGAGGGCAATAGTTTATTTTCACCCTCATAGTAACGTTTACCATTCACCTTCTTTTTGCGTACTGACTTATACTCAAACTTTGGCGTCAGTAGCGATTTAAGATTTTGAATGGCCATTCAATTTCAATTCTTTAGCTTTGTTGCTTGACAGATACTCTATGGTCTTTGCTAGGGACATTTTAATTCCTAAGTCTTTCGATAGATAATCTGATATTTCTTTTATGTTGGTGTAAGCCGCGTGTGTTACTGAGACGGACTTAAAGCGGTCGATGTCAGGCATCTTTGTTCCTTTCTATATGTTTTATAGTTGTTACACTATACTATTGTATCGAGGGCCGATAGCTTGCTCAAGAGAAACCGTTAATTCTTTTAGCTTACCCTTTAACTCTACATTTTGATTACGTAAAAAATTATTTTCGTTACGCAACTTCATAGTATCGACATCCATTACTGCAGTATTTTGTAATGTTATGTTATCCTCAAAAATCATGGAAACCTCCATATTTTATTGTAATATACCACTATATGTAGTAGATTATAGAAAAATGTCAACAAGAAAGAGCATAACCTATGATAACCGTACACTATAACAAAAGAAAAGCTAAGTTTATCTACCATCACAGCCCCTTGGCTTCATCAAGTAAAATTACTATGGCGCAAATATCCAGTGGTATTTTGCACTATAAAGAAGTTTTAAACAGCCATGGATTTTCTAAATTATCCGACGCACAACAAGAATCTGTGTTATGTTTAAAAAAGAAATGGGAGACAATGCAGTATGCGCACTGAACTAGACAATAAAAGACCTTGCTATAAAGAAACTATTCGTGATCACAACGGTACTCCGTATCAATTAACGGTGTCCTTTAGTGATGGTAAAATTAAAGAAGCATGGATGGATGGTGGTGGTAAAGCCGGTACTGAACGTCCCGACATACTAACTGAAGTTGGTAGATTAGTTTCCGTGGCCTTGCAGTATGGTATTCCTTTGGAAGAGATACGTCAGTGTGCTACCTATCGTTCCAATGCTACACCCTGTACCGTGGTCGGAGTTATGTTGGACGAGATGCTTAATCTAGAAAATACTAATTAGATTCATCGGGGTCAAAGTCGGTATCGGGATCAAACTCAAATTCCAATTCACCCATACCAATTAAATCCTCATCAATATCAAGATCACGTTCAAAGATAATTTCCTCTGGTTGCGGCGAAGGCTGTTTTATTAGCTCATCAGAGAACTCAATGATAATCTTTGACGCTTCCATTGCAGTCGCAATGCCTAGCGGCACATACATTAATTTACCATTTTTATATTGACGAAACTTTTGATGGCATACTCGACATAAGTAGATATTCTTTTTCACCGGCAACATTTGAGTTAGGTTGACACAGCCCGGACAGAGGCACACGTTAATGACATTATCACTCATTACTTTTTGGCGCTTCCCCAGTTGTCGCCAAGATCATAGTCTACTTTACTAGGTACTTTTAACATCATACATCGTTCCATTTTCTTAGCAATCTTCATTGCTTGTTGTTCACCAGTTACCGAGATATTTAATTCATCGTGTACCTGTATATGGGGTATGATACCATCTTGTTCATATAAATCTACCATTGCTTTTTTGGTTTGATCTGCCGCTGAACCTTGTACTAATTTATTTAATGCTCTGTAAGTGTACGCTTTCTTATAACCGTATTTACCAAACTCCTCTTCTGCTTCTTTTTCTGTTTTAAAGAAACCACTAACTCCCCAACGATTAGACACGTAACCAAATGAACGACAACGTCTGCCACCTACTGTAGTAACAAAACCTTTTTTGTCCATTGCCTCCATTGCTCGTTGTGATAATTGTTTTACAAAAGGTACTTTCTGATTGTAGTCATCAATTAATGCCTCTGCAGTTTCTTCGTCAATACCTAACTGTTCTTTTAATTTGCCTTTGCCCATGCCATAGAATAATCCAAGATTGATGGTCTTAGCGATCTTACGATCAATGCCGGCCATTTTTGCTACCATGGTATGGAAGTCAGCCTTGCCCCCACGATAGCCAGTTATAAATTCTTTGGTACGCATTGGTGCGTGCTTCGATAAATAATTAAAACCATCCACCTCATTCACGTGTTCGGCAAAGTGTACCACCAGTCTCGGTTCTTGTTGTGAATAATCAAAACTTCCCCACCGTTGGCCCTCGTCCGGTATAAATAGTGAACGAATCTTATTCTTAATATCTGGATTTCGTGCCGGTATCTGCTGTAGGTTCGGATTACTGTAACTGAATCTACCGGTTACGGTACCGCCATTATCACTCCGCATCTGATGTATCTCTGAATGAATGCGTCCTTTGTGTTGATGTTTTAAAATACTATCAATAAACGTAGTGTGGGCTTTATTCATTTCTCGCGCTTTAACAATTAAGTGTGCTAGATCAGATTCATGTTTAGATAAAAAGTTTTTAGTAAAACTAGGTTTACCAGTTGCGGTTCTGGTGTAAGAAATATCTAATTTATCAAAGGCTGTAGCTACCGAAGCTGCCGCCCAAATGTCTACATCTATACCGGAGATTTTTTTAATCTGAAACAAGGCTTTCTTCTCTTCGCTTAACAGCGAGGCTTTAGCGATCGCCGCTCCGTCAAGATCTACTCGTACTCCTTGGGCACGCATATCAATCAGACAAGGCTGTAACCTTGTCTCTAAGTCGTAGATCTTATGTAAGCCTTGTTCTTCTATCTCTTTCATGTTGTAGAAAAACAAATCATAAGTTAATCGTGCATCCATCTCCGCGTACTTGCCTACAAACATAGACGGTACCTTATACATTTCTGATTTTGGATTGATACCTTTTGACTTTGCAAACTCTATTAACACTTCTTCGTTCTTTGTTTGTCCAAGTTTTTCCTTAGCTAAGCTATTCAAAGTATAAGAGAACCTGTTTTCGTCAATCAAAGCGCTTGAAATCATTGTGTCATGTATAGTACCATTAACGGTTATACCCATTGATCTTAGCCAACCAACATCATACGAAGCATTGTGAAATACCTTGGCCATAGAACAAGCCAATGTTTTTTTAATCCATGCTACTACTTTATCTTTATCAAGATTACCTTCTGAGTGTGCAATCGGATAGTAACCTTGCCAATCTTTAGTAGCTAAAGCAAAACCAGTAACATAGCCTTTACCAGTAGCCCACCCTGAACCGTGAGTCGTTAAATTTATATCGCAAGTCTCTAAGTCGACAGCTAAATATTCTTCGTTCGATAGATCCGGAAAGTATTCTTCCGGCACCCACTCCGTCCACAACGGTTGACTAATTACGCTCACACAAAAACTCCTTTAATTTATTTAGAAACCAAATTGCTTTATCGAGGTCTTCGATCTGTTTGCCCTTGTGCTCGTAACGCCATAAATATTTCATGGCACTGCCTTGCAAATAATATTTAAACCCAGAACCTAAACAAGATTTAATAGCGTCAATACATTGTACTTCGCCTTGATTATAATGTTCCGGATAGTTAACGTTGTCGAAATCCATCTATGCTACTTTTTTGCTTTCGTTATGTAATTTGAAAATCATATCAAAATTAAATCGATATGGCAAACTCCTACACATATAAACATACATATTTTTCTTAGATCGAGTACACGCAACATAGAACATTCTTACAATAGCATCACGTTCATTGTGTGCTTGACTCATATACTTTTTGTGAAAAGGCATTTCCATATTACCTACAACTACAGTGTTAACGTCTTCGCCGCCTTTCATTCCATGAATAGTGGATAGTTCTATTTTTGGATACTTAGAAAATATATCTACTTTGTTGTCTACGCAGTCTATAATATACTTACGCTTACGTTGCCACTCTGGATTCTTTATGTCACCAAAATGTCGCTTCCAATCTATTTCGAAATCAAAGTCAAAGAGTTCTTCTAGCGCCGTTCCATTATACAATTGATCAGGATCTAATTCTTCCCATTGTTTAGGTTTAAAGTTAGGCGGCTTAACTAAAGTTCTATAGTTTAACAAATCAGACTTAGATACATATTTATTTTTCTGCAAATCAAAATAACATTTCAGTGCAGATAGTATCTTTGCTCCCACTGGATAGTGTACATAACCACGTGCAGTTATTTGTTTGAACCATACTCGACGTTTAAGTAAAAGTTCTTTTATTTCTTCCATGATTCTTGCACCAGTAACCATGATAGTCCAAGACTCATTGTTATCTAATGGTATAGTAACAAACTGATCGGTATAAAATACTTGACCCTGTTCTTCTCGCGCTGATACATATTGTTTGTCCTCACGTTCTTTAATGCGTTGACTAATTATGTTAGCAAAGTTTATGTGCTCTTGTGTAAGTCGGTGAGATTTTTCTAGATGCGTTGCATCACACACATTCTTATAGGCATTTAAAAAATATTTTACTTCACCACCATTCCAATCAAAGATCGCTTGGTCGTCATCACCAGCGAGATATAAGTAGTCAACTGATCCCTTGTCCGTGAGCCGTTTGATTACTTCCCATTGACACCATGCCGAGTCTTGTGCCTCATCGAGAAAGACTGCTTTGTAGTTTTGAAATCTATTTGCTTTCAAAGCAAACAATATTTGATCCGTAAAGTCATGTAACTGATTGTTTTCTTTGTATTTTTCCCAACTTTCAACGTAGTATTCGACGTGTTTCCATTTATAATTACGCTCGTTCAATCGCATAAAAGACTCGGTCAAAGAAAGATTTGCTACGCGTTTTAAATTATAAACTTGAATAATAAAATTATTATCTAAGTCAGAACCATATTCTCTTTTTACATCACCACGTTCTTTTGCCGCCCAATACTCAAAGTCACTGACACCAATTAATTTACTGCCCTCACCTTTTATGTATCTGTTGCATAGTCCGTGGATCGTGGCAAATGATTCGTAGCCTTCGGTTTTTTTAGTAACACCTAATCTACCGCGTACTTCATCAATACCTTTGTTAGTAAAAGTTATGTAACAAATGTCACGTGGATGAATATTTAATTTGTCGCGTAGATGTAGTACTTTGCTAATTAAATAATTAGTCTTGCCAGTTCCCGGTGGGCCAAATATTTTCTTAGCTTCAATCAAAATGCTTCTCCTTTAATTATTTCTTTCGGTTCTATTTCTTGTCGGTTCAAATCTAACAAGTCTGGATTGATTGACCACACGTGCACCGTAGCACCGTTAATATTAATTTTTGTAGTCTCTGCTTCAAGTCCCGGATTAGTTATAGACTCTCCTTTTGCTCCAGTGGCTTTACCTTTTAAAAAATCATTTAAGATGTGTGCGTCTTTTTGGGTATCACGAATACATTTAGTAGAAACTAATGCTGAACGTAAATTATCATATTTAAAATAAATTCTTTTTTTCTTAGTATCGTGAAAGGAATTTCCTGTTAAAATACTTTCTTTGTCATCGCCGTGTCCAGTACCAAGTAACCAGTCAACAATGCCAGCACGAGTCCTATCGTTTCTTGTGATGCCTTCAGGTAACTGAACATACTCTAAACGTTCGCGTAAGTGACCATTCAAGATATTATCAAAATCTTCGTTGGCCATCCTTGGTGGTTTAAAGTCTAAGTGTTCACACACCAAATCACGCCAAAGTTTTTGGTCACTAATTTGTTTTATGTCTGCGCGCATAACATAACCGGATTCAAAAGTTATGTAATAAATAATAGGATCATCCAATACTTTGTGTATTTGAGTTATTTGAAAACCACTGTTATCAAAGTCTCCAGACCGTGTAACACCAAACTTTCTGTTAACGCACACAGAACGATTGCAGTAACTTTTTAATGGTTCTTGCTTACAAAGATAATGATACCCAGTATTGTTTTCGTCATCTAAGTGTTCGCCCGGTTCAGTCACAGTGTTAGTATCGGCTTCAGCATGTGACATCACGGAAGCATAGGTTCTTGACACCTCAGTCATACTTAAAGGGTTCTTAATATATTTTTCGTTAGCTTTTTTTAATAGTTCAAACCAATCTTCACCACTTTCCTCGTGCATCTTTCGATACATCACAGCAATATTAAATAGATAATTGTTACGTCCGCCTTCGTCACAGCCACGTAAAGCAATACAATTATTGCAGGGTGGACCATCGGGAAAAATAATATCTGTCTTTACTTCTAATTTATCTAAGGACTCTATTACTGTATTTTCATAGAGAGCATAGAACTCAGTTAAAGATAAGTTTCTAGTTTGATTGTTTTCGATCACCATTGCATAGCGGTCAGTTTTGTCAGAATTAAAGTAAGGAGTGTTGACATAGTTTCCAAAAAACCCTTGTGGCAACTCATTTTGTTTTGGAAAAACTTCAGAGCCTTGAAAGCCTAACAGCGCAGAGGCCTCTTCTAATTTCTTTCTCAGTAGCTTTGCTTTGACCGGAGTCTTAAAAAACGCATAGACATGTGCTCCACCACTCTTAGATTTAATAACAATAAAAGGTAGTTTAGCTTTTTCTATACTCGATAGTAATTGCTTATGATCAAAGCCTTCATAAGAGTCGATATCAATACAACCCCAATAGCATTCATGTTGTTTGTTAATTGGAATGACGCCAATACTTTGCGTACCATTAAGATGATTAACCCACAAAGTTTCGTGTTCCGATAGTTGTTCGCCTTCTTTTAAGGCTAAAGTACGGCAAGTGCCTTTGACCTTACCTCGATGATCCTTTTCTCCAGAATCAATGTAAGTGCCGTATGCTTCTTCGTTGCCTTTAAATATTTTACTTATTAGAGGAATGCTCATTGTTCACCATAAAAAAAGGGGAGGCTATTAACCTCCCCTATTAATTAAAACGCGTCTTTGCGTTCTGCTTGTACGTCTTCTTCGTGCTTAACTTCAACAGTCTTATTGTTGACGCCTTGCGCAAAGTTTTTAGCCGTATCATACAGTCCTTGATCCGTAACTGGACCAACCTTAAAGACGTCCCAGCCGAACCAAGTTCCCTTTTGGTTGCTCTGCGGCATAGTTTTCATTCTATAAGTTGTACTGTAAGCAGGTGGTGTAAACGGTTTCCCGTCTTTCCCTTGCATTTTATTAGACAGCATCATTGAGTTCCACTTACGAGAAATTTTTCGTCCTGTGGATTTCATTGTGATAAGTGCCTGTTCATAGTTACCATCAGCATCTACAACAAGTACAAAGTGATTGGCGGTCTCTTCAACAACATTACCACTTGGCAATCTGTTGGTGTTACCATCTCTAGGCGCTGTGCTTATATCAAACTCAGAACCATGAATAGCAACAGGAGCGCCAGTACCAGTACCGCGTTCTGCCCATTCTATGAACTCTCTTTTATAAAAACAAGGAATCACATCTATTCCTTCTTCTCCGTCATAGAGTTTACCAGTAACACTGTTTATAATGTTGCCGGGTTCAGCACCCTCAACAAACTTGTTACTAGTTTTATTACACTCGTTTGACATCTGACTTAACACTTTTAAAAATGGTAGTGCCATGTCTTCAGTCGATACTATATTTTCTAGTCCGCTCATTGAACTAGCATCTTCTAGTATTGTATCGAGTGCTACGTTTGATGTTGCTGTTGCAACCTCAGTTTTCTTTTTCGTTTTCGTTGTCATTATTATTTCCTTTTAACTTTTGCTTGTCTACCCACAAACGTTTTAAATAGCTCTTCAGGTGGTAGAGCCGCACCTTTTTGGTGCAGTTCCTTAAGAGTTGCTTTTAAGGTAGCCGAGGCGACAGACAATGCCTGTTCGACCTCGTACCCATTTGCGGTGGCTAACTTGGAAAATTCCACAGCCTTCCCGTCTTCGTTACGACCAAACCTAGCTGAGATCTCGTTTTTAATGAGGTCACCTAAATTATTGTCACGAAGCCATTGATACGCCTCAGCCCTTTTATCAAGGTCTTTAGGAGGCGGTATCGATATACCATAAAAATTCTCTACGGTAATAGAACTACCGTCATTTAATTTTAGTTGTGATAAATTTTTGTCAGCCATCCACTCTGGAATCTGTACTCGTTTTATGTCTAAAACTTTTTCTTGTTGATCTAGCAAAAGTTTCTTTGTAACTTCAACTTCCGCTTCTGCGTCTACAAGATCTTGGCATAACGCACCTAATGTTTGCGCGTCATCGTTTTCTACTGACTCTACTGAGCTAGTTTCAAAATTGTTCTTCTCCATATTTCTCTTCTTTCTGATATAAGTTAACACTTAAAGGATAGTACTTACTTGATTCTCGATCCCATTTCAACATTTTAAATTTCCCATGGTTAATATCTGCAACTACAGCACTAGTAGAAGCAATGATAGCAGGATCACCCACAAGAAGTAAATAATCTTCGTCGTCAAAATCTTTAAGTTTCTTTCTAAGTTCATTTATTAATGCTCCAGTACTATAGACCAATTGTGCTCGCTCTGTAAATAAAAATTTTACATCACCAAAAGGTAATGCTTTCATTACATCCATTTTCGGCACGCCTCTAGCAGTTCCGGGAGGTTCTTGTACACAATATACGGTCATATATTCTTTCTTGACTATTCAATTAATTTTCTTATTATAAGGTTTTTAGAAAGAAAGACAATAGAAAGAAAGATATAGGTATGAATTATAAATTTAAGACTAAGCCATATAAACATCAACTCAAAGCATTAGAAAAGAGTTGGGATAAAAAAAACTTTGCTCTGTTTTGCGAAATGGGAACAGGTAAATCTAAAATATTACTAGATAATATTTCAATGTTATATGATCAAGGTAAGATTAAAGCGGCCATTATAGTAGCACCAAAAGGTGTGTACAAGAACTGGGTAGAACAAGAAATACCAAAACATATTCCAGACCACATTGATTGTAGAACTTTTTATTGGGTAGCCCCAAGTCAAAGATCCAAGCAAGACAAAGAGATGTTAGAACAGATGTATGCCGAGACAAGAAACCCTTGCCTGACGTTCTTTGTTATGAACGTAGAGGCCTTCTCTACTAAGCCGGGCAAAGATGCCGCAGAGAGATTTATGTGGGCATATAAAACTTTAATGGCTATAGACGAAAGCACCTCCATTAAAACACCTAGTGCCGCCCGTACAAGAAATATTTTATCTGCAGGCATGAGTGCTCCTTACAAAAGAATTATGACGGGAAGTCCAGTAACTAAAAGTCCTTTAGATCTATTTTCACAGTGCGATTTTTTAGATTCAGAGCTCCTTGGCCATGATTCGTTTTACTCGTTTCGAGCACGATATGCTAATATGCAGACTATCAATTTAAATGGTCGCTCAGTAAATATAGTTCGACCATACAATAGTTACCGTAATCTTGGTGAGCTATCAGACATCGTTACACAGTTTTCTTACCGCATACTTAAAGAAGATTGTTTAGATTTACCTCCAAAAGTATATCAACGTCGAGTAATTCAAATGACGCCCGAACAAAGACGCGCGTATGATTCTATGAAGTCCATAGCTTTAGCTGAACTTGACAACAAAGTATGTTCTACCATGAACGTCTTGACACAAATGTTGCGTCTACATCAGATAACGTGTGGTCATTTTAAAGCTGACGATGGCACTGTTACTGCACTAAAGAACAATCGTTTGGCTGAATTGTTAGATGTACTAGATGAATGCGAAGGTAAGGTCATTATATGGTCTAATTACGTAGCTGACATCGAATTAATAGCCAAAGAACTAGGTAAAAAATACGGCAAAAGTTCATTCTGTACCTATTACGGCGGCACTAAACAAGCACAGAGACAGAAAAACATTGAGAACTTTCAAGACAAAGACTCTGAAGTCAGATTCTTCATAGGTAATGCACAAACAGGAGGCTACGGCATAACTTTGACAGCCGCGACCACTGTGGTATATTATTCGAACAGTTATGATTTGGAAAAAAGGCTACAATCAGAAGACAGAGCACATAGAATAGGACAGACTAATAAGGTTAATTATGTGGATATTATTTGTGATAAAACTGTCGATGAAAAAATTGTTACAGCCCTACGCCAGAAAATAAATATAGCGAATGAAATACTGGGTGAAGAATTAAGAGAGTGGTTATAGGTAAGCAACAAAAAGGTATCCGCAACGAGTTGCTCGCAGCTATAAAATTTCTAGACCAACCATACAATCATGTGTATTACGACCTCGGTGGTAAAGGCCCCTGTGATCTAGTGGTCATTAACTCCGCAGATGGCACAGTAGATTTATATGATGTAAAGACGCATAGCGAACGTATGCTCAAAGGTAAAATGCGTAGAATTAATCGAACTAAAAATAAATCGGCTAAGAACTTAGATGTTAAAATATTGTATGTTAAACAAGTTTCTGAAATACCCATACAATGCTCAATAGAATAGAGATTGCAGCAAACGACGCTGACGCCCCCATAAACCATGTCATCATCTGACGTAATTCAAATGTGTGTTTGTTAATTTTTTCTTGTTGTCTTTGTAACGCATCTAATTTTTCATCTAACACTTCGTGTCTGATTTGACATTCAGCTAAATGTGTTTCTAGGGCTATTCGGGTGTCTTCGCTCATACTTTATGTTACCTTTATGCCTTTAAGGATTCCGTCATCATCATCAAGAAGACGTTGTCTAAGAGTATTTTGAGGAGGAGTTGTTCCAGCAACTGGCTGCCTTGTTGCAACAGAATTAATTGGTAAATTATTTACCGTTGTTCCTTGCCCCTGTCTAGAAACTACTTCTCTTTCTTTTCTTTTAACTTTAATGTTTTTACGTACATCATCGATGGACTGTAATAGTTCCATATTACGGTACTCACTTTCAATTGTTATTAGATCTCTAAAATTAAATAATGTTACAAGAGGTATTCCTCTTTCTCTAGCAATTTTTTTTAATCTTTGATCTTTAAAAAACGTTCTCCATTTTGGAGGTTGAAACGTTCCTCGCTGTAAAGTATAACGAATTTCTTTTTTAACTTTTCGTTCCTTAAATAATTTATTTATGTGTCTTTTTTCTATACCTAAAATTTCAGCATCGTTAAGATTTTTTTTAATCTTATTATAAGATCGGAAAGAATCTTCTACGTATTCTTTGTAAGCAGAAGTAACAGTGTTGGAGTTTACATTCGCTGCAAAAATTTGTTTACCCGCTCTAGATTTATGGGTACGTACTTCATTTAAATAAGCAGACAAAGTAAAGTTTAAGTTATTGCCAATGTCTGATTCATAGACACGTACTCCAGACATTAAAGCTATTAATTCGTCGGGCAAATCATATTGTTTACCATAAGGAGTAGTTTCTTCGGCTAAAGCTGAAGCCACGTTTCCTGCTTGAGTAAAAACTCCCGGACTAACACCTTTTAATATATGACTAAGACCGTACACTAATTTGTCACCAAAATTATCTACATTGGCGTCCCATATTCTTCTGCCGGTTTTAGTATTGCCTCTATAAATATCTAAGATTTTTTCCGAAAGAATAGCTTCATCTATAAAAGGAGAAAACATAGCTCCAAGTCCTTTTGTGGTAGCGTTCCACATGCGGTCTTCAAAATCTTTACCTTGTTTTCCTTGAGCATTAAATTCTCCAAAAAAATTATAAAAAGGTTTACGTATGTAGTCATATGGATTTTGATAAGCGTAGTTAATGTATTTATATTTAACGTTGCCCTGCTTGTCTTTTTCTTTACCTAACATAATTAAATCACTGTATTGATTCCACTCGGCAACTTGAGATTCTTGTAGCGCCGCGTATTGTTCTTCACTCATGCCTAACATTTTCATTGAGTATGTAGCCAAAAGTGGTCCAGTAGAAAAACCTGCCATTTGACCAATTAATCTTCTTGAACCCATTTGCCTAAAGACTGCGTCCATTGCCGCATCACCTGTACTTATAGCTAGTTCACGAGCAGTCAACGTCATTAAGTTTCCTGAAGTCCGCATCATTTCTGCAGGGAAAGATATAAAATTACCAAAAGGTAAACGTCTTAGTTCTCTAACTGCTTGAGAAACGTATGAATAGTTTGGGTAAGTATTTTTTACATATTCTGCAGAAAATTCTTCCATGAGTTCTTTTCTAGTTTTATATATCCCTTTAGCTGTATCTTCTTTTAATAGGCCACGTTCAACCCCTTCTTTAAATATGTTAGGTCGACGTTTAAATAATTGAAGATGAGCTGTTTCTATTAACTTAGCTATGTTTTCTTGTGTGTACTTTGCTCCAGTAGCAACGTTTATACTATTAATGTCTGGAATAGCTTCATTCAATTGAGACATAGTAAACCTGTAACCATAATCTTTCCAAAAATCATCGCCTTTGGAATAAAATTGATTAGCTCTTTTGTATCCGGCTCTAGCTAATTCACCTATGCTTTCCGCATTGCCTCTCACGTTTTTAAATTTAGGGTTATTATAAATAGCATTAAAGAGGCCGTCAGTAGTGTCATAGCTGCTTCCTTTTCGAGCAACGTCCTTAATAATATCATCTATTTCCCCTTGAATTACACTGCCTGAAGTAACTCCTAATTCAAGTTTTCTTTTTGCTTCCTGTGCTAATTTTTGTAAGCCATCTTTACCTACTACTCCATTAGGAAATAATTCATCTACGTGAGTTTTTAAAACATCAGCAATTGAAAAATTACTTTTAATTCCAAAAGGATTACCAAAATGCCCATTATGTAAAGCAAAAAAAGCGGCAGAAGTAAAGTTACGTATTTGAGTAACAGGACTAAGTATGGTTTTTCCAATCTGAGTGCCAGCTTTGGCTTTTAAGAAACTTTTGTAAAAAGGAGCATTTAACAATCCGTCAGTGATATTGCTCATTCCCATTAAAGATTCACTCATTTGTGGTGTAAGATATATGTCCTGTCCGCCTTTTTGAGAAGTTATTCCATCAAAAATTCCATAAACATCGTCGTCTACTTTTTTTGATCCCCCTAATTTAGCAGGGTTAAAATTAACAGGAGTTTGTACTTTATCTAAAGGTATGTTGTACTCATCAGCAATTTGTCTTCTAACATTTTCAACTTTTTGACTTTGTATCATTGAAGGATCAAGTCCTTCTTTCATAAGATCGTCAGTAGATTTTGTCGGCTCAAACATAAATTTTTCCATTCTTCCTTTTTCTACTACGCCTAATTGTTTATTGTAATTCTGTAAACTATTTATGTAACGTTTTTGACCAAGTTGCGACGCTACAGCCATATATTTATTTTCAAAACCTTTTAAAGGATTAAATTCGTAACCCAAAAGATTTCTTAATTTTAAAGCGTACTTACCTTCACCAAAACCCCTTGCGTATATCATGTCTTTAGAAATAGTACTGTAATATTTTGAAAGGCCTTCTGAACCTCCGGGAATATCTTTCATGTTTCTTAGTGTATGAAAAAAAGAACCTTCACTGCCTTGAGCTTCAGCCAGCCGTACTAACTTATCTACTTGAGAGTCCGCTTCAATTTTTAATACTGCATCATCATTAATTCCTTCTTTTATTACTTTCCCAGTTTTGTTTCTTTGATCTATTAAAACATCAAGAGCTTCTTTTTTTGCAGCAGAAAGTTTTTTGCCAAAATCTTTGCCTTCAAATCTAAAAGTTACGTTTTTATCAAACGCTCTAAAATAACTTTCTGTGTCTCTAGCTAACAAATTATTAACAATGTCTTTTACTTCTGCTTTTGCTTTTTCTTTTGCCGCACCTTTTAACTGTGCTGGTCTAAACGCAGCTAACACCGCTCTAATAGTTTTTGAACGCATCACCTCTAAATTTTTTACCGCACTAACTAGATTGTCTAATTCTTCTCCTCTTAGTCCTTTGTCAAAATATATTTTTCTAAAAGAATTTAAATTAAGTGCACCGTCTTGTGCAGAATCTTTACTTAACACTCGGTTAACATCAGCTAAAATAGATTCGTCTCTAGTTAAATTTTTGCCGTTCCTTTGTCCGGCCGCTTTAATTTTTTGAGACACAAGTTTTACTTGTTTAGTAAGTTCTGGAATGTAGAAATTTAAGTCACTTCTTACTGCTTTCATAGCATCGTCTACGCTACCCACTCTAGCTCTAGCTTCTCTGGACATTGTTCCTTCAGGAGTAATGTACTTACCTAGCACCGCACGAATTTTGTTGCCTACATTAATAGCTTCTTTTTGCATAAATCTCATTTGTCTTAAAGACAACGGTGCAATTTTTTGTTTTGCATCCTTAATGGATTTCAATACTTTGCCAACTGTAGTTCCAGTGCCTTGCCTAGCAATTAAATTTTGAAGCGGGTTAATAATTGTAGGAGACAGAGCTCTGCCTGTAAGCGAAGCCCCTTTGGCTCCAAGTTTAAAAGTACCTTTGATCGCGGGACCTGCTGCGGTGCTAATAAGACCACCTAATACTCCGCCTTCTATTCCAGTTAAAAGCTTCTGTTTTAAAACTTCTGAAGCCTTTTGACGCCCTTCTTTACCTTCTACTGCAGAGTCGTAGTCTTTATATAAACCGAAGGCTTCGCCTAAAGTAGCATCTCGCGCTGATCCAGTAATTGAATCCGCTACAATCGCTGGAGCACCGTAGTACCCCATTTTTCCTGCTATCCTTGATGCTGCTCCAACTTTGGTTGCGCTACCTAAATCGCGCATTTTTTTCATAGCGCCTAGTTTACTACCAATTTTTAAAGCGCCAGTGTAAGGCACACCATATTGAAGAGCGATTTCAACAAATTTACCAACACCGTCAGTAACATTAATTTTCCAGTAATTTTCTTCTAGCGCAGTAACAAGATCCGTGTCTGCAGCGTAGTCAATAAAACCTGCACCAAGTTCAGCAATACCTTCAACAATTTTTAAACCACCAGAAGCAGCACCTAAACCAACTTTTTCAAAAACATTAAATTCTGGGCCTTGAGTACCTTCTTCAGTACCAAATATATAGTTTCGTTTCTTTACCATTAGATTGCTCCATCGTCTATGGCCTCTTCTTCAGCAAGTGGCACGGTTATTTGAACATTGTATTTTTGTTCAAACATTTCAAGATCTGCTGCTGTTTGAGCTTCCGCTAAATCCATTAATGCCTCTGGATTTTTAGACAATAACATTACGATGTCATCACTAATGTAATCCGGTAGTTGCATTCTTAATTCTTCAAAAGACATTGGTTGAACTTCTTCTGGTACTGCTTGTGTTTCTCCTACAGTTGGTGCAGCTAAAGGTTGTTGTGACATAGATGCTTCCATCAATGGATCACCACCTTGTTGTAGCCCAACTCGTCCACCGTTAGCTTCCGGAACTCTGTTACCGATAGTTTGGTCAGTAATATTTGAACCTAGACTGCTTCCCGTTATTTGTTGAAATGCGTCTGCAAAACTCAACGCCTTACCAGCCGCAGCACTATCAGCCATTAATGCTTGAATTGCTACAGTAACTTCTTCGTTGCCTAGTAATGCTTCAACTCTACCAGTGTCTTGTCCCGTTTTACCAGTAAATAAATCTCTTACTTCTCCGGCAGTACTACCTTGGGATTTTAAATACTCAGCAAGCTGTGCTTCTCTGGAGTCCGATGGCCCTAGGTCTTTACCTAGTAAGTCTGCTCCACGACTGTACATGTCATCTGCTTGTGCTGTTTCAGCAGCACGTAGTTTTGCCATAGGATCTTGGAACGCTTTAAAGACTGCGTTCATAGTGCTTTCACCTTCTTGTATAGGATCCGCAGCACCAAAATTAATAAAACCAGACTGCACTGCTTCACGTTTTCTTTTTTCACTTACACCAGAGTCTTCTTCTAATTTTTTTAAATAATCTGTATATTTTTCACTAAATTCATCCCCCGCTATATCTAAACCACCTAGGCCTTGTTTTTTCTCTGCATTATCAAGAGCCAGTTTTTCGTTTAAAGTTCCTTGTGTAAGTTTTTCTTCTGCAAGAAGATTCTCTTTAGCAGCTACTTCTGGTAATTTATTTAAAATATCTGGGTACTGCCCTTGCAATTCTATCATTTGCTCCTCTAATCCACTGGTAGCGCTAGATACAAAACCATCTAATCGCGCTGGATTAAAATTATTAGCTCTAGATAAAGTTGTTTCTATGCCTCTTACCGTGTTGTTAATAGTCATGTCGCCACCAAACTCTTCAAATAAACGATCAGTGCTTACGTTATATTCACTGCTAAGTTCTCTAATAATTTGATCATTCATAGCTTCAGCAATAGTTTCTCTTTGAGTGTCTTCCATACCAGTAAATACTTCTCTTGACATACCTTGCTCTCTTAGAAGATTTACTAATTTTACATAGTACGCTTTACCCATGGGGCTAAGAGCATTAATTTGTCCGGGACTAGAAATTTCTCCTGAGCCTTCTCTGCCATCAAATAGTTTATCTTTAGAACTAATAGCTACACTTTGTGCTACGTTCTTATCTAAAGAAGTTCCACCTTCTTTAAAATTAACTCGACCACCGACAGCGAACCCTTGTCTTGTGTCCGTCAACCCAGAAGTTATGCCAGAACCGTAGTGCTTAAACGGCGTATGAGTAAATAGTTTTCTATTAAATACAGTCATATTATTGACCAAATAATCCGGTACCTGCTCCGAAACCAGCGATACCCATTTGCATTGGATTAGGCATTTGCATTCTAGAGAATTGTGGGGCACCCGTTACAAATGAAGATAGGAATTGCGCTTGATCCATAGGAGTTTGATAATCTAGTTTTGCTCGATCCATACCTGTTTGACGGTTGGCACCACCATAATTAAATAACGCATTTACGTCACCTAGTCTTTGTTGTTGAAATTGACTCCCAAGATTCATAAAATTACCAGCAGCAGTATTCGCTTGCCCTTGTGCTTGATTAAATCCTTGATTGTAAAGATCACCAATTGTACTGCTCATGGTATTCGCTTGTTCCCCTTGTAACGCAGCATCGTAAACTGCATTTCTAGTTCCCGATCCAGCGAATGCACCAGAACCAATGGCTCTTTCGTTAGCCTGTGCTTGCTGCAAACCGAATTGTTTGTTTAAATCACGAGTGGTATTGTCCACTACATTTTGAGTATAAGGATTCATAAATGCTGATGCACCTTGTGGTCCAGCATACTGAGTGGCTTTATCTAGATAAGGTTGATAAGCACCTAAGCCTCCTTGTAAAATACCACCAGCTTGCGTCTGTAATGGATCTAAGCCGGGAGCCATAGCACTAGTGTTAACAGGTCTACTGGCTATATTAGATGTTTGACCATACGCTTTCTTAAGCGCGTCCTGCATAAAAGTTGGCATCTTTGCAAAAGCTGCATTTTCCATATTAAACTCTACTTCCTTGTTCTAGTTTGTTCATCATACTATACATTTTCTTTGCTCCTTTGTTAACGTTTCCGTCACCATATTCTCGGACCGCATCAGCGGTAAATACAAACTCGTTTTTAGATAACCGTGCGGGGATATCATCAGCTTTTTCTTCAGCGCCAATTGGAATAAATCCACCCGGTCGCATATCTAATTCGTGGCCACCTAGATCAGCTAGACCGCCTTTGTTGTACATCATGCCACCATCAGCTTTGCCTTGGCTGTCATGGTACTGTTTAAATTCCATATGTCGAGGATGCATTGCAGCTATTTCAGGGTTCTGGCTAAACATATTTTTCCAACCAGCATACTCAGGGTCATTGCTAACTCCAGATTGATCGGTCACAGCATCTTTGTTGCCACCAAATAGTCCACCTAAGAACGCATTCACTCTACCACCATCAGCGTAACTGCTGTCTCTTTCTTTCATTTTATCTACTTCATCTCTTGCAAGTAACCTAGCTACATTTAAAGACATACCTTCTGATAAATTTTGTTCTGTAAGAATGTCTTCAAGATCAGAACCGTTAGAATAACCTGTGCGACCGCCATCAGCGTAAGTTGAAATAGTACCAGAGTCTTGCGCCATAAATGGATCAAAATTACTAGTAGGTCCCATAATACCTTCTTGAGCGGTCATCTGTCTTGTTGGTTCGTTTAAAGTTTCTTCAGTAAAACCCATTGGCCGTGGCACGTTGCCATTTCTATCGTCGGCTCTGCCACCTTCAGCATAAACTGGGGCTAAAGCGTATGTTTGCGCAAGTTCATCTAAAGTTTTATTTTCTCCAGAAGCTGCGGCCAATTTTTTAGCTTCATCTAAATCTTTTTTCTCCGATAAGTATGAACCACCACCTATTAATCCACGCATTAATAGATCATTAATGTTCATGCCACCTCCTCCGGCTTCACCTTCTTTTTTGCCACCAAAGATAGTGCTTTGCCCACTTAAGAAATCACTTAAATTATCTTTTAATAAACTTCCAATGCCACCTGATTCACTAGCGCCACCACCAATTCGAGCAGCTTGAAAGACTTGTGGCTGTCCCCCTTTAGAGTATGTTCCGGTTAATGGATTTTTATTTATAGCATCTTTTGGAAAACTAAATTCTCCTAATTCAGCCGCGGCCCCACTTTTACCACTTAAAAATTTACCTATGCCGGTTTCACTGCCTAACGGCGAACTAAAACTTCCTTTAAGATTTTGAAAACCACTAGCGGTGAAAGGATTACCGCCTCTAAACGTGCCGCCTGCAGTAAATGGATTGCCTTGAAGACCTGCGCCACCTAAATAACGCGCACCTTGACCACCGATATACGTACCGGCGCCAGATTTTAACGAACTACCAATACGACCAGTTTGATCAAAACTACCGATACCCGCCATAGCTGCAGCAATTGCTGGATTGAATGGAGCAACAAACGGTGCTGCTTTGACGGCTATTTCAGCCGCTTCATTCGGAATAATTTTTCTTACTAATTTCTTTAATTTACTACCAATACCCATAAATATTTAATCCTTAACTCGCTGCGTATAGTGGCATATACATTACGGTAGTGCCCACTAATACTTTAACATATTTTGTTATTGAACCTACAGACCCTGTTTCTATACTATTACCAGCGCCGTCACCTTCAGTAGCAAGGAACGTAAAAACTGGAGCATCAACATCATCTTGATCCAATGTAAGGCAGGGTTTGCCAGCAGTCCCTGAGTATTGCAGTGTGGCATTTGTTCCAGTAGCGTTAACTGCTAATGTAGTTAACGTACCTACACTAGTTATAGCAGTTTGCGCTGCGGTGGTCAATGTAAGATCTGAGACATACGTTTTAATTCTTGAGGCCGCAGTTTTACGATTAGTGCCGTCAGCACCGTCATCAACTGCAAACAAGTCTGCATCTACTAAATTAGCTCCTATATCGGTACCACCATCAATATCTAATGCTGCTAGACCTATTTTGTTAGCAGTAGTAATAGTGTCTAATTTACTGTCAGCAATAGCTGCACCTGAAGCAACACTTGCGTTAACCACAGCATTACTAGCTAATTGATCAGCACCTACTGCATCATCGGCTATTTTAGCTTGAGTCACATTATCGTCTACAATAGAAGCAGTTACCACAGCATCACTAGCTAATTGATCAGCGCCTACCGCATCATCGGCTATTTTAGCTTGAGTCACATTATCGTCTGCAATCATAGTGCTAGCAATAGCTCCTGAACCAATAACAAAATCTAAAGTGTTATCACTGTCGTCATAAGTAACCGTTATCCCTGTTTCAGTGTTCGAGGTTACCATAGCGCCAACTGTATCGGAAATAGTCTCAGCTATAGTGACACCAGCAATAGTTAAAGCATCAGTTTCCAAAGTACCATCCACATCAACATCACCTGATATATCTAAACTTGCTGCTGCTACTTCACCAGCGAAAGCTGCAGCACCTGCCGCAGTTAATTTAAAGTCACTAGTGTCAGCTAAAGAAGTAGACGAATGTATTTTAAAAGTGTCTGAATCAGAATCATCGATACCCACTACAAAACTGGTAGTGCCACCTTGTTGGAATTGCAATGCCACATCACCGCTGCCAGCAGCAACGTTTACTTTTAATCCGGCTGACGTAATAATCCCTGAAGTAGTATCATCATCATTATTAATTAAAAACGCATCATCAACATTTAAGGTATTGCTGGATAAGGTAACATTAGTGCCTGCAGACAAAGCAGTTTTAGACATATCGATTGCTGCTGAACCACTTACGTCAGCGTTGACAATAACACCCGAACCAATAGCGGCGGTACCACTAGAGATACTAATGTCACCATTAATACCGCTTTCAATGTAAGTTGCCAGTCTAGCTGCGGTAGTTTTTCTGTTAGTACCACCAGCACCATCATCCACAATAAATAAATCCGCATCAACTATTGCTGCACCAATATCAGTACCACCATCTATGTCTAGTGCCGTTAATGGAAAACCACCAGCAGTTTGTACTAAGGTATTTACTCTAGCTAAAGTAGTTTTTCTGTTTGTGCCACCAGCACCATCGTCTACAATAATTAAATCAGAAGTAGTTAGCGCTGCACCTATGTCAGTACCACCATCTATTTCCAAAGCACTTAACGCCACTTTTCCTGCCGTAGAAAGAGTAGCTAACTTAGAATCAACAATAGCAGCAGAAGAATTAATATCAGCATTAACAATAGAGTCAGACGTAATCGCAGCTAGACCTGCTACACTAAAAGTAACGTCACCAGTAACTGCATCTAGTATCTCGCCGGTAGCAGCTTTTTTAAGTGAAGTGTTAGTAGCATCAAGAAATAAAAAATCATCGTTGGTTAAATCTAATGCGGTAATTTCACTTTGATTAGCAATAATTGAAGCGTTAAGTTCTGTGTTAGTAATAGCCGCTGCTGCTATTTGGGTAGAAGTAATGGACCCAGTACCAATTTCAGCAACAGTTACCTCAAAACCAGTCTTAGTGTCAAGGTCATCAGTAGACACCGCACGATCAACTTCAAGAAAGTTTTGTTCTAATTGACCCGCAAACAAATTAATGTGATTAGCTAGTTCTTTGGTAGTAGGTTCTTTGCTAAAAGATCTAAAACGAGGTAAGGACCGGTATCTTGTGCCTGACATTAGCGTTTTCCATCAGGTTGCATATTTAATCTTACGTCCCCTAAACGCCAATTAGAACTAGTAGCATTACTAGATAATTTCATAGACATTTGCCTACCGCGTGCACGAATATTTTTATGTTCAGTTGAAGTCGTAAAAACTTCAGTGGACTCAGTTACTTGTGAAGAATTTGGATAAAGCCTAAACTTTAATTCCATTGTTATACTACCTACTTGATTATCAAAATCAGGAATAACTCTATCTACAAACATAATATCGTCACCATCTTCAGGTAAATCTAAATCTGCCGTAGTAATACTACAAGCCATGGCTGAGCTTTCATCATCAGTGCCAAACTCATGTTTATAAATATAAGAAGAAGATGTAGCAATTGAACTAGCAATAGGATTGTCGTAAACTCCAGCCGGTGACCAAGCACCTCTGACTAAAGTTCCCACTGACCATGTCTGTTCTTTGTAGTTATAAATTACATAATCAGTAATATCGTCACTAGCATCGTTAGATCCAGTTGGATAAAACCACCACACTTCACTAAATTTAGGATTTAAAGCAGCAAAACATTTCATCTTTTGTTGTATAGTTAAATTATCAAACACGTGCCGTTCTACTGAACAAGGAATTTGTTGTACGCCACCAGCGTAAGTATAAAAACCATCGTTACCCATCCAAAATACATTGCCGTTATATTCGGCCGCTGCTTGGGGACCAACAATACCAGCGTTTTCTGCAATTTGTTGGAATGCAAAAACATCAGGCTGACCAACAAAAGTCATACTAAACACTGACGTATCAGAAAATAATAAAATTAAACCACGCGTACGAATACCTGCAAGCAATAAATTACCCCCAGTAAGTACCTGTGCTCCCGCAAAGTTAGTAGTAGTGGGTACAAAATCATCGATATCTTCTAGATCTGAAAAAGCTACGTTCATGGGGTTGTCTGAAGTACCGTCGTGTGCACCAAACAATACTACTTGTCTTGAAGCTGAGTTTACTACCACGCCGTTAGCGGACACAGGAACACCACTAGTGGTTTCAGCCACTGCGTTAGTGGTAGCGTCTCCTTGAAAGGCACTAGTATCTAATCTATATAAACGTCCACCAATGCCATTAACACCAATTAAATCTTCGCCAAACATATCTAAAGTCCACATAGTAGTGTTAGTAAAAACTCCTGAACTAATAGTGGTGTGTTGATTGCCTGCGGTATAATTAGAAGCGGGTGTTATGTCAAAGTAGCTGCCCGCACCATCATCAAATAAATACAAATGACTATGAGTACCGATACCAATATAACGTTTAGTGTTGTTAGCTCGATAAGGTAACAAACATCTAACTACACCAGAAGTAATTACATCGGTATCTAATTTAGCCCAACCACCAACTTTTTCAGGTCGGCCTTTCATAAAACGTATTTTTTCAGAATCAATATACTTGCCTTCTTGTGAATATACTGTGTCATCTTTAAAAATGCCGGGAGCTATGTTAATTTTAGTTAAAGGCATTTAACTAATCCTTATTAAAGCATTAGTTGCATTCGCTGAAGGTAGAGTAACAGTTAAAGTACCGCCGGTTACTGATTTAATTGAACCAAAATCTATGACTGCTATAGCTTTATCGCTTACAGAGCTGTTGTATAACAGTGCTCCTGCTGCATCACTAATGGTAGCACTAGTAAAAGACACGTCGGCAAAATCTACAAAAGCTGTGGTCCCTGATAAAGAAACTGCAACACTAGTAACTGTTTCGCCTCCGGCCGTGTACCCAGTGCCACTAGCTTCGTTAGTAGTAGAGTAAGCCGTGGTGCTTGCATCCAGCGTAGCGCTTGATGTGAATAAAGCCAGCTTTAAAGTATTGCCGTCAAGATCATGTAGACCTTGTAATAGTTCTTGTTTAAAAGAATTACATACTGCTTGGGTTATTGCCATAAAATTTCCTTATGCCGCGCTAATGTTTGTCCAAGACTCAACGCTGCTGGTTGTAGTAATATTAGTCCAACCAATGCTAGAACGAATCCTAGAAAAGTCTGGGCTACCTGCAATAGATAGTACAGCAAAACCTTGTTCAGCAATAGCAGAAGTTTCAAAAACTCCTTGTAAGTCTCTAGAAAAATCTTCTAGTACATATACTGCATGCCACGCTTCGGTTGCCATTACTCAGCCTTTACTTCAGGCTTGTCACAAGTACAGATCTTTGTTTTTAATTCTTCTATTTCGGCGCTAGCCACCGCAAGTTCTGCTTGTAATTTAACGTTAGTATCCAACGCATTGTTCCGTTGGCCGGTAAGCGCCTTAATTGTTGCGTTTATATATTGTGTTGTTTTTTCGTCCATGGTTCTTCCTTTCGTTATTTAAACTTATCCTTCTAAAGTTGTCACTCTTGCTTGTAAATCTTCTATTTTGGTCATAGCTTCCTGTAATGCTTTAATAGCTTTCATATATAAAATAGAATAGTTAACAGATTTTACTTGTGCAGTAATAGTTTTAACATCACCTATTTCCTTACCTTCAGGAATATCATCACCATCTGCATAAAGTGTACCAAATTCAGAACTTGATAATATATCACTAGGACTTGGGTTACTGTGTCTAATTAATTTTGGACTCACAGCTTCTAGTTCTTGTGCTACAACTCCTATTTGTGTCGAAGCATTATCACCATATTGTCTAATATCATCTTTCTTTTTGTAGTTTCTAACTTTAACTGCTTTGATGTCATTCCATTGAGAATTAGCATCAACAATGTTTTGTTTAATTCTTTCGTCTGAAACTGCACCGTAGGCGTTATCGTGGTTAACTACATCACCGTCTGAAAAAACTTTAAATCTAGTCGCACCAGTATCACTACAATTTAAAAACCAACGAGTATTGTCATCAGGAGCGGCGGCATCAAAACGAACTTCTATTCCGAATGGGTCAGTGTCATCAAGATGTCTACAATATAATACTTGCTGACTACCAGAACTATTAGTAAATTCGTGAAACTGTTGTGAAACTTTATAAGCTCCAGTACTACTAAATTTAGAAAAACCACCACTAGTAATACGTGCTTTTTCACCACCATTAGAATGAAATTCCATACGGTTTTGACTATGATTATAAATTAGTCTTCCTATATCATTAGCACCACTATCAGCAAAATTAATAGAACCATCACTACTTGCACCTGAACAAATAGTCATTCCACTATCACCAGCACCTTCTATAACTAAAGCATCAGCATAATTTGCAACAGACGCTCCACTATCGGCTTCTCTAATATGTAGACCAATACCTAAATCAGCTACTCCAGCGATACCAACACGATCTGCACCTTGCACATTAAACATATTAGCATTACCATTTGATTCTACTCTGAAGTTTATATCATTTGAAGCCTCATTAAACACATTTTCAGTTGCCGAAGTATTATACATTGCAATATTATTATTAAAAATGGTTACAGCACCATCAGCAGTTCCAAGTAATATATTTTCATTACCTGCAGCGTTCATTATTTGTACTGCACTAGCTGCTATTTTTAAATTACCAGTACCACTATCAACAATGTGTGAGTCTGAACCGTCATGAAATATTTTTAAATCAGCACCAGCACCAAATCTTAGTTGTGTTGAATCTGCAAAATCTAAAGAGTTGTTAGATGAATCCCAAACAGCACCAGTAGAAGCCCCAGTTAATGTAAAATCAGCATGTGTTACTAAAGCTCCAGCAATATCAACAGCTCCATTAAAATCAGCATTACCTGTTAAAGTTAAAGTAGTAGCCATGCTTACCGCACCAGTAAAAGCTGCTGCTTTAGCTTCAGTAAAAGATAACATTGGTGTGGTACCAACAGTTGCACCTAATCCAATAATTAAATCATCAGCAGAATCATCTAAAGCAATATAAAAGTCTTGGGCATTACCATCAAAGATCAACGCTGCGTCTTCCGCGCCGGCATCACCAATAGTAAAGGTTGGCGTAGTACCAGCTAGAGCAACATCACCAATGATGTTACCGTCTTTAATCGTTAGACCGTCAATCGTTACCCCATTAGCTGAGGTTTGTTCTGATATAGTATCTACTTTTATTTCACTGGTCATAGTTTATTCCTTTTAGCTGTCGTTTAATGTCGAAACATCAAAAGAACTATCAGTAGTTTCTACTACTGCATCAGCAGTCCATACGGTGTACTTTTTATTGTACATATCATCCCAATGTGCAACATCAAATAGAGCTAGTATCTCAGCCTTAGTGTAACCACTAGGTGCTTTAGATGGTGTTTCTATTTTAACATTACCACTAAAGGTATGTGGATGAGTAGTCTTAGTATACTTATATTCAACAGACCATTCCATTACATGTCCATCAGCATTTTTTTTAGGGATTGCTTTTACCCATGCTTTAGTAGCATCACTTGCGTGTGTCATATTATTTTCCTTTTAGAGCTTTAATTTCAGCAGAAAGCTCTTTGACTGCGTTTATTAAATACCAAGTTAAGTTGTCAGCGTTTAATGTTTTGACTCCAGTAGTTTCAGTATTAATTAAATCAGGTAAAATTTCTTCAATTTCTTGTGCAATAGCACCTAATTGAGTACCTTGTTTATCAACCACTGCTGATTCAGGATTATCAAAATCCGTAATTTCTTCTAGAGTTCTATATTCAAAATTTCTAATTTGTATTTTATTTATAACATCTAAGCCGATGTTATTATCTACAATTTTTTTCTTAATACGTCTATCAGAAGTTGTTTGAAAAGCAGTAGTGTTACCACCGTTAAATATAGTACCTCCGTCTGGATTAATAAAAGCAGTTTGCGCTCCTTTACCAGTAACATTAAGAGAACCAATAACAATTTCACTACTATTTCCAACTGCTGAACCTCTAACTGCTTGACCAATTAATATGTTATTACTACCAGTTGTAAGTGTTGTAGTTGCGGTTCCAGCATCTTTACCAATACAAATATTACCAGCACCTGAATTAATTAAAGCACCAGCAGCATCTCCAATAGTAATATTTTGACCACCTGTGTTTATACCTGTTCCAGCATTATGTCCAATTGCCGTATTATTATCACCAGAAGTTACAGCATCTAATGTGCCATTACCAACTCCTACATTAGATGTTCCACCGTTTGTTAATCTTAAAACATTTTTACCTATTGCAATATTATTAGTTTCAGTAGTAGAAGTTTCTAATGCTTGAAACCCTATAGCTATTTGGTCTCCAGCAGTAGTCATAGCTGCTCCAGCTTGATATCCTATGAAAGTATTATAACCACCTTCGGTTAAATCATTACCCGCTTCAAATCCTACAAGTACATTACCAGCAGCAGATGTCATAGCATTACCAGCTTGTTTTCCAATAACTACATTTTCATTACCAGTCAAAACACCAGTCTCAATTGCATTATCTCCTATAATTACATTACCATTTGCAGAAGTTGCAGCTTTAGCAGCATTTCTTCCCATTATTACATTAT
>ENA-ORXF01000167-ORXF01000167.1-marine-metagenome-genome-assembly--contig:-NODE-167-length-51458-cov-5.155933_pt1 | contig 51458 bp, 59 predicted proteins | sample MGYA00237864_ERZ511476 | MGnify/ENA primary metagenome ERZ511476 (study PRJEB26306, sample SAMN06343908) | marine metagenome | isolation source: coastal waters | place: Atlantic Ocean: West Antarctic...
TTTTTATTAAATCTTTTTTAACTTTTTTTTTTTTAGAACTTGAATTTTCGATTAAATGTATTAAAGATTCATAAAATCTATTATTTTTAGTATTTAATAAATGGATATTTTCAGTCAAAGGCATATCAACAGAAGCAGCAATCATTATATCTTCTATATCAGCAGCAAAATTTAAAGCACTTACATTTTGATTACTATGTTTGATATATAAATCATGAACAGTCATATCATCACTATAATTAATATTATATCTATAAATATTTAGAGGCCATCCAATACCAGGTTTAAATGGTAAGCCTGATTGACCGCAAAAACGAGTACCTCTACCTATAACTTGTGTATTTTCTGCTTTTGTTGTTAATGGTTCTAAAATATGCATATATTTAACATCAAATACATCGATTCCTTCTTTAAATCCAGAATCTAATATTATAAATCTTATATTTTTACCATCAATATTGTCTGGACGTTGATTCAATATAGTCATCATATTCTTTTTTAATCCAAAAGTTAAAGGTTTTTGATATACAGTAGAAGTAGTTAATAACCCAAATGTATAATCGGAAGCTGGTAAATCTTTTACAAATTTACCCTTATTATATATCAATTGATAGTCTTTCGCTATCATACAAGATGCTACCATTTTAGCACCATTTACACCTGATACATCACTATATATAATATGTTTGTAATATTTACCACCATTATTCATATCTTCTGCATCAAGTTCTTTAATTTTGTTTAATAAAGCATGTATTTTAGGAGACATTAAAGGTAAATCATTTAAAACTTCTTCTCTACTAAATTTAGAAGAATCAAACTTATGATTGGGTTTTACATGAGCCCATATACTAGAATTTCTAATACAAATAGATTCCTTTGATATTTTACTCATATATCTATAATTATAGCATATAAAATTATATTGAACGCGGTAAAAACTATTAAAACATTTAAAAGTATGATGTTATTAATAATATAACTATCATGGTGAAAAGGACTGTAACAATATTGGAAAAAATAAGTAATATTATAAATAAATATAAAACACCAGAATTACAAAGATTATTAGATGAAAATCATATTAAAGATATGATGGAAGATCAAATTAATGAATATAATAAATATGAATCATTTTCAATGTTACAAAGTTTTACAATTGCATATATTGAAGAAGAAAAGATAGGTTATTTGTTAGATGGACAACATAGATTAATGGCATTTTCTAATTTAGAGAAATTGGGATACGATATTAGTAATATAAATGTCCCATTAGTAATTTATAACGTAAATAATTATAGTGAAGTAAATGAGTATTTTAATAAAATTAATAAAAATTCACCAATTAAACCTATTGGAAATATAGTAGAATTTGATAGAGATTTGGCCCAACTTTTATTAAATACATTTACACGTATTTATATTCACGAAGATAGAGAAAATACAAGATGTCCCAACATATCTTATAAATGTTTATTGGATAATATCAAAATAAGAAATATTAAAGACAAAATGGCACCATTAAATAAAAGTATCAAGGATGTATTCAATGTAATTATTGAAATCAATAACTATATGTATACAATTGCAGATAATCAAATAAATCAAATAGATAATAATAAATTCAATAGTTGTAAAAAAAAAGCATTAAATAGAAATTGTCCAACATGTTATCTTTCTATATTTGGTAATTTTGAATGGTTAGATTTGACAATATATGCTTTGATTAATGATAAAAAAATCAAAGATATATGTAATGATTTTTTGCGAGATATAGATAAAAATAAAAAAAGAGTTAAAATAACAAATGAATTAAAGATACAAATTTGGAAAAAAGTAACTACCAATCAATGTGATAATGGTATTTGCTATACTTGTAATGAAGAACTATATTTCAATAAAATGGAATGTGGACATATAATAGCCCATGCACTTGGTGGTAAAGCTACATATGATAATATGATGCCAGTTTGTAAGAATTGTAATTTAAAAATGGGTACAATGAAGATAGAGGAATATAGAAAATTAAAAAATATACCTAATCATTGTAAAAATTGACATATTTATAATCTATTAAATATTATATTATATTATGTTGAAGAAAGTAATTAAAAACATCATCGTCTCTATTCTGATTAGCAAATGTTATTGTGATAAAGTTATATTATTGAGATGTATGAGTTGTCCCATCATTACTGATAAAATGATAATTGAACATAAAAAAACAATTAAAAAACATAATTACGATAATTCTAACGAAGAAAAAAATAACAAAATTGAACCAAATGTGTTACAAAAAGATTACAATAAAATTGTAAATAAAAGAAATGAAAAAATTATTTATCTCCGCAATCGCGAAAGATATAATTTTAAATAACTATAATATAGTATTTTAATTGAGTACCATATTTTTATACATGATAACTCATAGTCATAAAGTACATAGTTTTATTATAGATATATATAAAATAAAAAATTGATTAATAATATATATATTAAATATATTAAATATGCCAGGAATATTTATTAGAATTCGTAGAATACATAAAGAAAAAGTGAGGAAAAGACTTAATGATATTGTATATAAATATTATAAATTAAAACTCATTGAATATTGCAAAAATAACATTTGTTAATATTTTGCTTTATTATAACTTTTATTAAAATATATTTCCAATAATTCTAAATATTCAATTAATACAATTATGGTATTGTTATATTCATCATAATAGTTAATGTTATGTCTAAATATAAATTAGAATAAAAAAATAACATATATAATATATAATATATAATATATAATATATAATATATAATATATAATATATAATCTTTTTGAGAATTGCTGGTTGTATCCTATACAGAATACTAACCTTTCCTAAGAAATATTATTATTATTATTGTTAGAGATTGCTGGTTGTATCCTATACAGAATACTAAACTATTCTAGAAAGGGTATTCAACTTACTTCCTTACCCACATATTACATATAATAAATGTAATATGTTCTTATATCAATTTTATAATATTAAAAAAATATCTTCTTCAAAATATTTAATAATTCAGTTTTATTTTCATTGCTTAATTTATTCCATTCAAGTGCTTCAATATTTACATAATTGATGTTAACAATCATATTGCCACCCAATAAGCCTTTATTTTCCAATATTATTTTATTTAATTTTAATGGCTGTATTTCAATATTTATGTAATTTCCATCAATATAATTTATAACTTTTGTTGTTCCTGATAAATATTCATATAAATTAATATTCGTAGTTGTAATTAAATCAATTTTACCATCATTATTGAAAAAGTGTTTATATTTAGATTTTTCTGGGCTATTTATAGATAATATCATTTTAATTTCTATTTCGTGCTCTATCCCATCGTCATCGATATACTGACGAGTCAAACAAGGAAACTCTTTTTTGCATAATATACTTATATTGAATGGTTCATTTACCCCTTTTAATATAATTTGTAATTTTTTTTTTTTAGTATTTATTAAATCAAAATATGATATTGGTAAAACAATACTATGTTTAATTATAGATGTAGAAGGATTATAATATTTTCTATTTCTAATGCCTTTATTAAAAAACATTTTAGCCACACCAATAAAAGTTTTTTCAATTTCATCTTTATTGGAAAAGAAATCATCATATATATCATTCCAAAAGTTGCAATCCATATCTTTATATATATCAAAATCTTTACCCATATCATCAAAATTATATTCAAAATTATTAAAATAATTTGTTAAACTTCCATAATTATCAAAATCTTCTAATGCTTTTTTATATGCAATACTAGCGTTTTTAAATTTTTCTATTTTGATATTTTTAATATTTTCATCTTTAATATTACAAAGTTTATCTGGGTGGCATTCTAATGCTATTTTCTTGTATATACTCTTAATATCTTCACGTGTATAATTAGATAAATTACATCTATCTAATTCAAAAATTTCTATATACATTATTTTAAATATAATGATATTTTATTCTTTATATTATGAATATATATTCCATTCGGGCCAGATTTCTATCATATCATTTTCTATAATTCTTCTATATGGTCTAATTTTATAAAGTTTTTCCATTCGTTCGTCATAATTGTCTTGTGGTCTTTTAACAAATACAGCTTTTTTCCTATAACCGTCTTCATCAGCACCCAATTTATTTTTAACAGGATTGGATTTTAATGGAGATATATAATATAATGCAATAGTTTTTCTATACATTCCTTCTGGGCATTTTATAATTTCAGGCACTCCATGCCAACTCATCTCAGATGTTTCAAATATAATAGCCTTGTTTTTACTCGGATAACATTTAGATACACATTCGGACATATCAGAATTCCATAATTCAGTTGCACCATTCCATTCTTCTTTCCATTCATTATTTAAATAAAATATGATATTAAGTCGTCTTTGTCTATTTTCCAATATAGGATGTTTTTCATAATCTAAATGCATATTTAATCTTCCATATCTAGGATGAAAATGTATACCCGATCCATGTAATGTATCATCTACTTCAATATCATTAATATTAAAAATATGACGTAATTTATTAACAAAAGTATCATCTGATAAATGACTAATTAGGTTATTAATTTCTTTGCCAATTTTATCTTTTTTATCTAATACATATTTTACTTCGATAGGATTATAATATGTCCAAAAATCATCAGTAATATTATTTGGTAAACTATTCACAATTTTATAATAATATTCATTATCTAAAAAATTATCAATTATAATGTTATTGAAAGGAGTATTATTTACTTCAATATCTCTATTAAACCAATCTCCGTAAATGTTCATATAAACTAATAATTATATAATTATATAACGACATTAATATTTATATGATTAAAAGTGCATGGGAAAAATTGCAAGAAAAATTTCCTGAAATTATAAGAAATAAAAAAATGTACAATGATATAGTTATAAATATTTTATTATCACCAAATAACCTATTATTATATTGTGCTAATGGGTTTCCAATTGATTTAATTATAGATATAATATTGATTGAAAAATTCAAAAAAAAAAATTTTTATAGAACACCTCATATATGGGAAAAATCTATATATTATAACGAAAATCAAGATTTTATAGAAATAGATTTAATGAATCCAGAAAATATCAAGAATATAGATAAATTAACAAAATTTTTACTTCATATTGTTAATACCAAAAATATTAGTTTAGATAAACATTTAATTATATTAAAACATATTGATTTATTATATAGACATTATTACGAATTTCGAATATTATTAGAAAGATTTTCCAATAACATAACATTTATATCAACGACACATCATATATCAAAAATTGAAAGTCCAATACGTAGTAGATATAGCTTATTTAGAATATCATTATTTACATTTGAAGAAATAAATGATATATATATAAATTATCTAGATATGTCAGTAAATGAATATTTGGCTTCAAATAAAACGAGAGATATCGTTAAATGTATATTTATTACAGATAATGAAAGTATGCCAAATAAAGAATTAATAACAAAATCATTTATAAATTACAATTACCCACCATTTGTTGATTTTATAAAAACCTTTAATGTTAAAAATATTGAAGATATTAGGACCCTTTCGTATAAATGTTGTCAATATAATATTAGTATATCAAAAATAATTCATGATTTTATTAAATTAGTTGATGAAGAAGGAGAATACTTATTAAATATTAAATACCCTAAAATAGCAAAAAAAAATCATAAGCTTTATAAAAATAATTTAAAAAAAGAGATAATAAGTATTGGAGAAAATATAGACTATATGCTATCGCAAACTAATAAATGCAAAGAACCAATATATATAGAACAGTTACTATGTCAATTACTTATTTAATCAGGTGGTTCATCTATAATTGTGAGGTAATTTTTATTTACACATTTCATTGATAAATATTTATCAGTTACAACAATATCCTTTTTTTCAATACTGAAATTATCATATATTAAGCGCATATCAATAAATTTATCACACTCATATTTTTTATCAAATATAAGTGTCATATAGATATGCTTAATTTTATCTAAATACTTTTCAAGACATTCATTATATAGCAAAGCGCCACCTATAATAAAACCTGATTCTATATCATCATTTCTATTTAAATGATTAATTGCTTTTTCAATACAATCAACAACTATTATATCATTCCCGTTGTCAATTTCGTTTTTTAATTTATTATAATCTTTATGTGTTATAATAATATTAACCCTTTTTTTTAATGGCGTGTTAGGTATAGAATACCACGTATTTTTTCCCATTATAATACAGTTTCTCTTAGTATTGTTATTAACAGTTGTCGTAATCTTTCTAAAATGTTTTAATTCATCAGGTATATCCCATGGTAATGTATTTTGATACCCAATTCCACCATTTGTAGTAGATGCAAATATAATTCCTACGTCCTTCATTATTAATTATAATATTATATCTCTTTATATTGTTCATTCATTATATCATATACTCTTTCTTTATATTGTTCAATGCTTTCATTTTCATCAGGATCAATCATATCACCTATCTTAATTTTAATTTTATAATTTTCAAATAAAAATAATTTGAAAATACTTGCTAAAACATTTTCATGTTCACAATTATATATTATGGAAAAATCTTCATATTTAATTATTATTGGCAATATTTTACTTTTATTTACAAAAGCACCTTTTTTAATAAATTTACTAATATTATCCTCTGTATCAGGCAATGCATATGTAGGAGATATGAATAATATAGATTGACCTTTTTTTCTGTTATATATAGTTTCTTTAATTTTAGTTGTTACATTACTCTTCTTATATTCATTCACAAATATACTCCCTGATTTACTATTAGACTCGTCATCATACCCAATGTAATCAAAAACCTTCTGTTTATTTAATACAATTCCCATTTTTGGAAATGTACTCAATAAAAGAAACCCATCTAATGAGGAAATATGATTAAATATGCATATAAACTTTTCATCACTATATAAATATCTCATATATTTATTATAATCTTCAATTGAAATATCAATATCATATGACATTAGAAATTGAACAATAAACTTAAAGAATATAATTATCAATGTTGTTACATTTCCATCACCATTTGTATTTTTTAAAATAAAAATACCAAATATTAATAAGATCACAAAAAATATAATTTTAAAAGGTATTAAAGAAAGATATAATATATTAACCATAATATATAATTTTTGGTTAAACATTTTTTTATATATTTTTATAATCATTATTCATAATATCATATACCCTATCTCTATACTCTTCAATAGACTCTTTTTCATCTGGATCTATCATATCACCAATTTTAATTATAATTTTATAGTTTTCTACTAAAAATACTTTTAGATAACTATGAATCATCGATTCCCCATAATCTTCATTATAATTAAGTGTTTCATCTTGATATTTAATTATTATTGGTAATATTTTAGTTTTATTTACAAATGCCCCTTTGCTTTTGAATTCTGATATATTCCCAGGATTTTCAGGAGGTTTACCTAAACAAGGAGCTATAAATAATGGCGAATTGCCACATTTCCTATTATCTACTCTATCTTTAATTACCATTGTTGTACCTCCCATTTTAGACCTATCTAATAAAATACCACCCAACTTATCGCTAATGCTATCGTCATATAATATATAATTAAGTTCAGCTTGTTTATTCATAACTGGTCCAGTACGCGGTAATGTACCAAATATTACAATTGCATCAACTAATGTAGTGTGAGTAAATACACAAAGATATTTTTCATCACTATATAAATAATTCATATATTTAATATAATCTTCATCAGATATTTTTACATGCATAGATAAAATATATAACATTATTTTTCCCATGGCCAATACACAAAATGTAATATCGCCTATTTTATTAAGAGAATGTAGTATATATACACCAATAAGAAATACGAAATATATTAAGAATAGCCTTATAGGCATTGTAACATAAATGAAAAAAGTTTTAAAAATACTGTATAATTTATAAAGTAAAGAATATAACATCTTATAAAAATAATTAATATGATAATCTTATATATGATTTTTATACATTAAAGAAGAATATTTAGGAATATCAAAATTATATAAATCTTTTTTTGCATATTTATTATCACGTATCCATATTCGCGCAATGTAATAAAACTTCTTTGGACTGATTGAAATACCATTTATATTATTTATATATTCATCTTTTTTACCAATAGTCTCACCCAATGTGTTTGCACATAAACTAAAAAATCTTTTTTCCATATCCTCAGGGAAAATTTTAAAAGAAAAGCACCCTCCTTTTATATTAAGCTCATCTTCATATTGGGGCATAATATCTAATCTCATTATAAAAAACATACCTTTTTTAAATAAATCACTAAACGACTTAAAATAATTTATATAATCATCTACTGTTGATATCTGTCCTATCATTTTGTAACTTTTATTATCCCATTCAATATCATAAGGATCATGGAAGTATAATGACCATGTATCATTTAAAAATTTAGGTTCAGATATATCGCTATCGTCCATTTATATTAAATATATATTTAATATTCTTATATATCACTATAAATATATAAAGCAAGATCTATATATTATAATTAATATGTATCAAACATCAATCAGAAAAAATAAAAAAAAATTTAATACCAGTAAAAACTCTAACTATGATATAAATTTTGAATGCGAAGAATACGGTCTTGTTAAAAAAATATTGGGAAATTGTCGCGTAAATTTAATTTGTAATAGCGGAGAAGAGGTTATAGGTATTATTCGTGGGAATATGCGCAAATTCAATAAACGTGTATTAATTGATAAAGGGGATATCGTCGTTATATCAAAACGCGAATATCAATCAAATAAAGTGGATATCGTTCACAAAATATCATCTGATAAATATTCTGATATATTAAATAGTCTTAATTTTTCAAATATATTAAAAAATGAATATTATAATACCACTAATACAACTTCAAATAATAAAGAAACTTACATTAATTTCAATGAATCTGGTTCTGATATGAGCGACAATGAAATAAGCAGTCTTAGATTCTTAAATATTAATGATAGTGATAATAGTGATAATAGTGATAATAGTGAATATAATATCGAAATCGATAATATATAAATATATTACTCGCAATTAATATAATTATAATGAAGATTTTACATATAATTATATATTCTAACTCAAAACACACAGAAAATATAAATGATAATACTTATGAAAATATGCAAAAATTATTAAGTAATTATTATAAAAAATTTAATAAAAACGTTTCTACATATTTTGTTAAATATAACGAAAAAGTTAATAAAGTATATAATAAGGATTACTACATCCAAGACGATATGTTATTTATTAATGGAAAAGAAACATCTATCCCTGGTATTTTAGACAAAACATTATTGGCGTTTAAATATTTAAATAATATCCAATATGATTATCTTATTAGAAGTAATATTAGCACAATAATAGATTTTAATAAATTAATAAACTATTTGAGCATAAATCCAATTAATTATTATGGTTCGGGTAAATTGGTTAATTTACAATGGAATGGTGGAGGTATTAATGATTCTAAATGGTATGGAACAATATTTGCATCAGGAACATCAATAATATTTACAAAAGAAGCTATAAATGATATTATTAATAATGATAATATTATAAGGCGAGATATTATAGACGATGTATCACTTGGAGTATTTATTCGCGAATATAAAAATATTGAACCATCGCAAGTTAATTCAAAGCATTTTTATGAGGTTCCATTTTTCAATAAGGATGAACAGTCTATCAATAATTTTATAAAAGATATCAAAAATAGAGATATAATATTTTATAGAAATAAATGTTTTGGTATTATGGTAAAAAACAGAGATGTTGATTATAAGCAAATGGAGTTTATTATCAAATATTTAAGATAAATGTTTTTTGCTTATACAGCTACTATTATCATAAGATGATGGCATAAAACTATGTAAATTACCATCATCATCTTTAAAAGCTTCGCGTTGTAAACGTTTACTGTATTTAAATGATAATTTCGCGAGTTTTTTATTATCATATAATGTCATAATTAATGTATGTAATGGTGCATCACCCCATCTATAATAAAATATATACCCCTTTTTATCAATTTCATTCACAATATTTTTGATTTCTTTGGTATTCCATATACTGGGTTTTGTAACACAAAAATTATTATAATACATTAATGGCATATTCATATCAACTGTATCTTTTTTATATTCTTCACCATGTATATTTTCATATAATTCTTTAAATTTATTAAAGTACTTACTATTGTTATCCAATTTATGTTCCATAAACAATTCTTTTAGTTTTTCTTTTTTATTTGGATAAAGAGTTTCAAAAAACTCTTTCATCCCATAATTACATATACTGCAATCTATATGCACTATATTTGACATATAATTCAAATCCCTTTCTTTCATCAAATTAAAAATATCTTGGTTTATGGGTTCTTCTATTATACTGTCATCATCTAATCTCATAACATAATCATATTCTTTGCAATATTTGAAAAAATGTTTTACCCAAAAATTACACATGATTCTATATTTTATGTTTCTCCAATAAGGAACAGGTTTTATATCAATACATCTTTTTAATTTATTATTATCAATATGATTAGGTACCTTAAAATCCTCACTATCTAATTCTTGGAATTTTATAAGACTTTGACAGTCACCGCGTATACTTAATATTATTTCTTTTTGCGATTCATTATCATAATCACCTTCATGTAAAATAATAATAGGATATTTATATTTGGCATTGAAATTTTTAAATAAAAAATATAAGCTTGTTTTTAGATATACCTTTCTTTCAGTATTATTTTGAGTTAATATATATATTGCTGCTTTTAACATATTTATTAATTAATATAACAGTATTTTTATATATTAATTATCTATACCATATAAATAATAATTATTATATAATTTATATGCATTTATATCCGCTTCACATATTGTATTATTGAATATAGCAAAACTATATAATACTATATCACAATTCTTATCATTATTTATTACATATGGATATGATGGTCTCAATACCTCATCATCTTTCTTTTTAAATGAAGTTTTCATTTCGTTAATATAAAATATAATATCATTATCGTCAATTAATAATGCTATAAAAGTGTGTTCATTATTAAAAATATCCTCACTAATATCATAAATATTATACGTATACGTATTTATTTTTATTTGTATAGTATATTTTCTTTTAACATATAGTTGGTTATAGTAAACAATTTCATCATTATACGTTTTTTTAATATATTCACACATATTTTTGTTAATAACATATTCTCCTTCATCTTCACATTTATTGGACAAGTATTTTTGAAATTCATTATTTGAAATATTATTATTTTTATAATAATTATTATGCATATTAATACTTTTTTGTATATTTTCTATTATTTTTTTACAATTATCATCTTCTTTACATTTATCATCAATTTTGTTGACATTTATATTATTCGAATTAATAATATTTATCGATATTAAATTGCCATTATTAGAATTGCCTAAGAATAATAATTGACCCATATTACCATCAATACTATTCAATTTAATTGTGAACAAAAATGATATATTTGTCAATATATCTAAATTATCAATAATTGGTATGTATTTTTTATTATCTATTTTCATATAATTATTATGTAATATTTTAGGAAATGCCTTAACTTCTTTTTTTGTAAATTTCATATTACCTGATGAAATAGAAGTCTGTAACTTTTTATATTTATTTGACTCGTCATTTTCAATTTCTAAGAAATCATTTGGAACATTTTCATTATATTTCCATTTTGTTCCCAATTCATCTTTGATATAATTGGGTTTTATTTCTATTTTAGAATTACTAATATTAAACCCCCCTATTTCTGGTTTTAAAGGAAAAATTATATATTCGGGATTTTTATCTAACTTAACATCACCATTTGTGCTATGTATGGAATTTTTATTATCCAAATACCATATTTTTTTATCTTTATCATAATTATCCTTATTATATGAAGAAATTAATATAACCAAATAATGTTTTTTTAATAGTCTATCTATTTTAAAATTATTTATTATATTTACATTACAATTAATATAATTTTTTTCATCTTCGTTATCGTATTCTTGAACATTATCTTCAAATCCTTCAATTATAAAAGCTTTATCAATATTATCGTCTTCTTCAACATCTTCTAAACTATATCCTTCTTCCTTCTCATTATATTTAGTAAAATTAAAATTTAATAATGACATTAATAAAAATATGCCAATTATAAAGCCTATTACATATAGATATATCTCATACATTTTTATGTTATTCTCTTAATAATTAATATTAAAAAAAAAGATATAAGAACTATTGCGAATATTATATTCATAAACAATGGGAAAAGATAAACTTGATACTGTGGACTTTATGTCATTTATTAACAGTATGAGTAAATTGGACGAAATGAATGTCCCTAAAAAAAAGAAAAAGGTAAAATGTGTCGTAAAAGAAACTGACGAAAAGGTTAATGATGAAGATATTGCCTTAAATAAGGATATCAATGATGATGATACAACTAATACTAGCGACTCTGACTCTGATGACGATGACGATGAAGATGACGATGACGTAGAAATTGATGAAGATGATGATGATAATGAAGATGATGATGATAATGATGATGATGAATCTGATGACGATGATAATATGGAAGACGAAAATCTATATAACCTATTTAATAATTTTTTCATGGATGAAAATGGAGTAAGTGTTGCAACATCAATGTCAAATATCGCATACGAACTTCATTATTTAAATAAAAATTTAAGTAAAATACTTAAAGAAAAAAAATAAATATATATAATAAATGTACGAAGAATCAAAGACATGGTATTGTTCTAAATGTAAAAAAAATATTCCAAATTGTATTGATATGGATTATCACAATAACATAGAACATCCTGATTTTAGTAATAAATATATAAAATCTTGGTACAATAATGGAAAGAAAGGATTGTCACCATATGACTAAGCAATATAATTATTCCATAATTTTTTTTCTAATTTAATATTATTATTATTTAGATCTTTTAAATATAGTCCAAATTTACCAATATTAAGATAATAATCATTGTCGTTATATTTAACTTTTTTGGGCAAAGACGATAGAAAACTTATTTCATTACCTTTTAGTTGTTCAGCCTTTATTTTTTTCCATTTTAAATAAGATTCTATATTTGTATAAGAATTCTTTTCCTTATTATAATAACAATATCCATATCTTGTTGAAATAATTCCTGTTTTATATTCGTGAACTTGTTTTTTAACAGGTTCTAAAATTAAATTATTTAAAGAACCTGATATTTTTGTATATAAACATTTTAATATAACATTTTTACTATTTTTAGCATTTATTATATCATCAAGATCATTTTCCATATTTGATGTGAACTTTAAATCACACAAATATGGCATTATTTCATATATATATTTAATTACATCATTCCCTATTTCTGTTGGAATTAACAAATCCCTTTGTTTACCACCAAGATTAATAATTTTATTATTAATTATGATTTCCTTATTTTTTTTTTGCAAAATCTCTAAACTATAATCTTGTTGTGGATTTTGCCCTAATTCAACATATTTCTTTTCAATTAATTTATCAATTATAGTAGCATAAGTAGATGGTCTACCTATACCTTGTTTTTCCAATTGTTTAATTAATTGAACTTCATTATACATCGATGGTATATCATCAATATTTCCTGTTGAATTAATTTCATATAAATAACAATAAGACTTAAATATTTTTAAGAATTCATTATATGATTCAATTTTATTGTTATATACAATATTAAAGCCATCAAATGTCATATAGCTTTTAACTGATTTAAATATATGTGTATCATTATTAATTTGAATAACAATATCAGAATATTCTGCATCTGACATTAAGGAAGCCAGTGTTCGTTTTCTTATCATATCATATAGTTTATTATGACAACTATTACATCCTTCAAAATTACATATCTCTAAATTGGGATTCGTAATACGAATTGCTTCATGTGCCTCTTGTGCATTACTTACCTTTGTTTTAAATGTTCTATATTTAGCATAATTTTCGGTATATGTATTCTTAATATATCTAAGTAATTTCATTTTTGCATCTTCTGATATATTTGTTGAATCTGTACGCAAATAAGTTATCATCCCATTCTCATATAAATTTTGTGCTATTTTCATTGTATATTTTGCACTAAATTTATACTTGTTATAACTATCTTGCTGCATACTTGTTGTTGTATATGGGGGTTGTGGAAAAACATTCCTAGTTTTAATATCATATGACAAGTTCCATTTAGATTTTATTTCTAAGTTATTAATAATACATTTCACATCATTTATATCATAAGACTTGTAATCAATATTATTTTGTTGTAGAGTACCAACAATATTATTTTTCTTTGAAGTTTTATCAATTAAAAATTTAGCATCTATTTTCCAATATTTGTTAATTTCCTTTGAATTAATTAGATTTCTCTGATTTATGCATATTATTAATCCAGCTATTTGAACTCTACCTGCACTTAAATAATTTTTATTAAATTTAGACCACAATACTGGTGATACTTTATATCCAATTAATCTATCTACTATTCTTCTTGTTTCTTGTGCATTTACAGTATCCATATCAATATTTCTAGGGTTATTTATTGCATACTTAACAGCTTCGGGTGTAATTTCATTAAATGTAATTCTATAACATTTTTTATCTTTAATAAGATCTTTAATTGCGTGTTTAACATTATGAGCAATTGCTTCTCCTTCTAAATCTGGGTCAGCTGCTAGATAAATAATATCTGCTTTTCTTACTTGTTCGCGAATATTACTTATAATCTTAGGATTGGTTTTAATATATTCTATTTTCCATGTATCCGTATCAAACCCCAATGTATCTTTTGGTAAATTATAAATATGTCCACCTGAAAAAGTTATACTATAACTATCGTCGTTTATATATTTTTTAATTGTTTTTGTTTTTGTGAAACTTTCAACAATTATTAAGCTTTTCATTCATATATTTATGTATATTTTTTATAATTATATATCATTTTTTTATATATAAATATTATAATTATATTAATAAATATATAATGCTTTATCTGACATACTATACTGGTCATAACGACGGATTTGGTGCCCAATATCAAAGAATATTAGGAATATATAGCTTATGTAAGAAATATAATGTTGAATACTATCATACAAAAATGGAAGATATAGAGTATCAGGGTTTAAAAGCCCTTGAAAATAATGCTAATTCTAATTATTTTATTAAAGAATGCAATAAACGTATAAATATTATTAACAAAAGTTTAGAGTTTTCAGATATTATTGAATTAATTTCAATAACAGATGAAGTATTATTGAATCTAAAAGAAAAAGCAAAAAATACAGATATTCTAGTAAGAATTAGATATCCTTATAATATAACAGATCATGTACAAAATATATATCTACCATGTAAAAATTTATATAAAACACTGATTAATAAAAATTCTAAATTAACAATTGGATTACATGTAAGAAGAGGAGAGTTATATGTAGTTGATAGTGATCGGATGTTACCTAACCAATATTATATTGATAATGCTATTAAAGTTATTAGTATATGTAAAAGATTAAATATTGAATATATCATAGAACTTTATACAGAATTACCAGATTCTGATATAGTTGTTACCGGAAAACATCCTGGTATAAATAATCGTATTTCTGATTCAGTTATAATAAGTAAAGATAAACATAAGATACATGAGTTTGATGTATTGCCAAAATTACAAAAATATATTAACGAAGAATTATTATTGACATTTGATAGAATGATTAATTGCGACATATTAATTGCAAGTAAATCTAGTTTGTCAACATGTGCAAGTTATTTAAAAAAAGGTATGACAATCTACCATAAATTTTGGCATGAATTAAATACAAATGATATTGAACATAAATGTATTATGATTGATATACTTCTGGAAAATTATATTAAAAATCATAATAATAATGAGGGTATTCCAAAAAATATATGTCAGGTGTGGCTTCAAGGCAATGTATCAGAGTATATTAAAAATAATGTAATGAAATTAAATCCAGGCTACAAGTATATTTTTTTTAATGAAAAAGATTGTATTGAATATCTTACAAATAATTTTGCAAAACTTGTTGTATCTAAATATAATGAAATTGTTAAATTAGCTCACCGATGTGATCTTTTTAGATATTGTTACTTACTTAAAGAAGGTGGTATATATATAGATATTGATTTACAATTTCATAAATCATTTGATGATATTATTAGATTATCTGATTACTCTGATATGATTACATCAGAGGGAGAACATGTTAATGATATCTGTGGAGAAATTAATAACGGTTTTATTATGACAAGGCCCAACAATAATATTTTTATATATTTAATTAATAATATTCTTAATAATATTAATCCAACAGATTATGGTTACAATGTTAAATATTTATATACCCAAATGCAACCATCTAAGATTTTTCAAAAATTTACTCAAAATAACCTTAACTTTTACTTATTTAAGGAAGTAATGATTAATGATAAATATTATATAACAGATAAAAATAACAATATATTAATTAACACAAATGGACATGATTATTGATAATGAAGTAATATCAATAACATATTATTCTAATCACGAAGATACACGTACCATATTATGTTATATTAATGATAAATTAAAAGATATTGACGGACAATGCATTGATAATATTAAAAAAATAGAAAATAAAGATTTCAATAATAAAAAAAGTAATAATATTTATTTACATAAAATAATACCAAAAAATGGCAAATATATCATAGATGATATTGATATATGTATTGATGATTATATATTAGATAATAATGAAATAGCAAAAATTAATTATAAACATGATTTTTTTACTATTAAACGACTAATATTAAGTAGTGTAAATAAAGAGAATATATTTAAGTTTGCTGAAAATGCAATAAGTATCAAAGATAAGGAATATAAAGATTTTTTTAAAAAAAACTTTTCAAATAAAATTGAAAAAAAACGATTTTCATATATTGATTGGATTTTTGATAGTGCTATACCCAAAAGAAGCTTTGATAGTTTATTTTTAAAGGAAGGTCAACCTGAAAAAATCAAAGAACCTATATTATCATTTATTAAAAAAGAATCATATCCTGATTATATTAAACATGGGATACCTTATAAAATTAATATATTATTAAATGGAAAACCTGGTGTTGGTAAAACATCATTAATACATGCTATTGCTTCTTCATGTGACGCATGTATATGTAATTTAAATATTAATGGTGAGTTAACTGAAAATGATATGATTCTTGCTATTTCATCTGCATCTAATACCGAAAAAACATCAATATTAGTTATCGAAGATATTGATTGTATTTTTACTGATAGAAAAGACGGTGATTGTGTTAAAAATAAGATAACTATGAATGGTATGTTAAATTGCCTTGATGGATTTAATAATCCAGAAGGATTAATAATTATATTAACAACAAATTATCCTGATAAATTAGATAGTGCATTATTACGCTCAGGTAGAATTGATATTAATATTGAATTAACATATCTAGATAAATATCAAGCTAAAAATATGTTTAATGCATTTTTTGATAATGATACAATTTTTGAAGAATTGTGGAATAATATCAAAAAATACGATATAGAACCATCTACATTAATGCAATTTTTATTTAGCAATAGAAACCAAAAAATTGAAGATAAACTAAAAGATTTATATGATATACTATATAAAAAAAAAAATTCTCAAAATAATAAAAACATATATATGTAGAAATGGGTGGAGGAGGAAGTAAACCAATAGAAGATGCTTTTTGCGAAAATGGTTTACGTATATTAGATAATGATATCCTTGAAAACATAGAATGTTTCTCAAATGAAAATAAAAAAGAATTAATATATGTTTGCATAATTTTTATAATATTATTGATTATTAGCATACACATTTTACATCGAATGCGATAACATTATTTTTATTATCTCTAATAATACAATTAGGACTAAATGTAACTACGCCTTTATTAAAGCTACTAAAACTTTTGAGGTCATTAATTACTTTATATGTGCCATAATAATCATGATTGATTACATCATTATCTACAATTCCATGACCTAATGTAGAGCAAATAGTATTACCAATAATAATAGTATGGTCCTTTTCAAGAACAAAGTTATACATATAATCACAATCTACAATAGTTTTTTCATTGAGAGTATTTGGGAATACCCATTCCATATTTTTAATTGGATGATATGGTGTGATTGTTAAACTATCATTAATCTTCACCATATCACATTTATTATTTTCACATTTAATTTTAGTAACACAGATAACTTTGGAATACGTATTGTTAGATGTCATTACCAAATCATCTTTCATAACGTCTTTACATTTCTTGATATTATTAAGATAAATAGATACATTACTATTTTCATGGAAGCAACCACCACTGGCGTTATGAAAACTTTGTTTAAAATCCACACTACCCCTTGTCAATCCCTTTGTTGTCGCAACTCCTCCGCGAACAGAATTATCACAATTTCTAACAATATTTGATGGATTAGGTCCTTCCATATTTGCATAAATCTCATCAATCTTATCTACTAACTCTCCAAATAGTGTTCCACCATATAATGATACACTTTTGTCTTTAAAATTATTACATTTTTGCTCTTTATGAGCATACATAAGAGAATAAATGTAATTTTTACCCCATTTATTATAAATGACATCTGTTGAAATAGCCATTTTTACTTGTTCTTTTAAATCATTGATAATTAAACTATCGTTTCTGTATTTGGCAAGGAACTCATTGATATAGCTTAATGATGTATTATTATCAGACATCGTTTTAATAATTTTATTCAATAGTTCAACAAATTCAAGTCTCATAATAATAAGGTCACAATCTTCATATAAATCATTTTCCGATTTAATATTAACAATTTCATTTGAATAAGAATTATATTCTAACTCTATATCATAATTATATTGGTCGGATTTATTCTCAAATTCAATTACAATATCCTTATTTTGCCCATAATTAATAGTGTTTAGTTTAATTCTTTGTGAGTTTTCATATCCAATAATCTTTTTAATTTTATCATTTGTTGTAATTTTTAAAATTGCATTTGTACCACAAGCAGTCTTGATATTTGCCATTGCATGAATAATAATTGTACCAACAAATCCTGAATCCGGGATAAATGAAAATGTACCATTGCCGATATTCGCAATATCAGATAGAAGTTTAGTATCCAAAGAATATCCAAATCCAAATGTATAAATTGAAGGTTTAATAGTAATATTATTAATACTTTTTTCAAGACTTTCAATAATACCTCTTGGTGGTAGCAAGTGAGAACTTGGAATACCATCAGTCATAAACATTAAAGATTTATTACAAATAGTTGCATCATTTGAAAATTGTTTAAGACCCATATTTAAACCTGCCCATACATTTGTACAACCTTCCGTATTAAGATTACTAATAAGTGTTTTGAGATATGTCTTATTGGATTTTGTAATATTTGTCATTCCACATACAACCTTTGCTACATCAGAAAATGTAATAATTGAAATTCTATCATTATTATTTAGTGATTCAATAATAGTTTTAATGGCATATTTGGTAATATCAAGAATTGTAAATCCCACATCAACTTGTCTTTTATCTTGTTCAATATACGCAGGTGAATTCATTGATCCAGATACATCAATTACAACAACCAATTCATTAGGAACTTCTACTTTTCCATTAATTGGTTTAACAGATACACGTAGAATATTATTTTTACAATTTTCTTTCAATTGAATTGGATTATTCTCGATATTAAAGTTAGAATTAATAATAAAATTATCTGGGTTAACATTACTAACATTACATGGGTTCAAATATGCTACAATAGCTTCTTTTAAAGAACGATTTGGCATTAAATTATTAATTGTCAAAGGTGACCTTGTAATTGGGGAAGTATTATTATTTGTCAACCATTGCTTAATAGCAATTTCCTCATAAGAATTACCTTCATTGTCAACATATGGTTCGTTCATAATATTATGAGTAATAGGACAGATAAAATATTGGGGTACGGAAAGTGTTGTCATTTTTGTTATTATTATTAAAAAAATAGCAAATAATCAATTTTTTATATATTATATAAAAAAGAGTTAATAAATAAATTATATGTCCAATAAACTAATTATTATAATTGATGCAAGAGAACATAAATTGTATGATGATATAATTTCTCGCGATCTGGATTCTTATAATGATAAAATAGAAATTATTAAAGAAAACATTCAGCTGGGTGATATACATATTATTTATAATGATATTTTTTATATTTTTGAAAGAAAAACTACAAATGATTTACAATCATCAATACAAGACGGAAGATATAAAGAACAGAAAGCACGTATGTTGGCTAATTATTCACAAAAACAGATATCTTATATAATTGAAGGTGATGATATATTGTCTTCAAAAACATATAATAAATCACGAATGTTACAAGGAGCATATTTACATACAATGTTTAGAGATAATATCAGAGTATTATATACAAAAAATATAAACGAAACAGCAACATTTATTTTAACAATTGCTACAAAAATATTAGATAATCCACAATATTTTAATAATAATGAAATAACAACAGATTATACAAGTTGTATTAAATTGAAAAAGAAAAAAATAGAAAATATTGATGAGCTTACTTGCTATATTATGCAATTATCCCAAATACCATATATATCCAATGTTATCTCCAAAAATATTGCAAAAAGTTATCCAAATATGATTTCCTTTATTGAATCATTTAAAGATTCGGATAATAAAAATAAAGAATTATGTAAAATAGAAGGTATTGGTAAAGAAAAGGCAAATTGTATTATTAAATATCTATTTAATGACAAATGAGAATGATTTATAGTTTAGAATAATATCCGAATATTTACGAATTTTATTAACCAATTTTAAAGCACCCAGATTTTGTGTTTCAAATATATTTACCATTGTATTACTATCTTGTTTTTTCATTAATTCTATATAACATAATAGCGCTTCATTATAATCGTTCACAAAAGGCTTATTATTAAGAGATATAATATATATTTTCTCACTATTTAATTTCATAATTTCACTTATGATTTTAATTGTTTCACTTTCTTTATTTATACATTCGTCATTATGATAATCCCATATTTTAGTCTTATTATCTATTATACTGGCTGATGCTATGATTTTACCAGATTTTTGATTTTTTGTTATTTTAATATCTATTTTTGCAACACCCTCTGGTATTGTAATATCTATCTTCGAAGATTTAACTTTTACAGGTTTAGTATCTATAATAATATTACCTTCTGTATCCTTTATTTCTTTAATCTTTTTTGCACGAGGTTTCTTAGGCTCCGATAATAATTCAATATAACTATCAAATAGCAATGCTTTTACCATTTGTAGTTTTAAATTATCAATACGATTATATCTTTTAATTTCGTCTTGATATATTGGTTTAATCTGTAAATTCTTATCTATTTCTTCCCAATATTTATCATCTTTTTCATAACCTGGCAATTCATCTATGCAAAGAGCATACAATTGTAGTAGAGGTTTCATAATTTGATTTGTAATATAATGTAAATAGTCTGGTATTAATTTATTTTCAACAATAAACTCGGGATTTTCAATTTTATCGCCTTGCAATCCAGATGTGCTATTTGTTTTAATATAAACATAAGGGATTCTTTCATTTACAACTGGGCGATTACCAGGATCTCTTGCTCCAATTCTATCAGCCAGAACTTTATGTGCTATTTTTGAAGGGTCCTTGTAAGATGCTTTTAGATTTTTTGTAATTACTAAATCATTAATTGGTGCTTTTCCTTGAACTAAATCAGATAATTCATCTTTTAGAAATTCAATTGATTCATGTAAATCTTGTTTTTGCAATATTATATCAATAACTCCACCATATATTTTCTTAACAATTTGAGCATTATCTCTTCGCTTTAATACAATACCCATTGATTTTTGTTTAAACTTATTTACATCAAACTCATATAGATTACCTACATATCTCTTTTTACTAAATAAGATAAACGGATATAGTGATTTCTCATAATTTAGTTTTTGTGGTTTTGGCATAATTTTCGCGATTTCTTTTTCTACCTTTTTACCAATTTCAATAGCAAAAGGTAATGCATCTTTACCTTGAACTATATTACCATCATTATCTTTCAAAGGAAATTTACAGAATATAGAATCTGTATCACCATATATAACATCAGCTTCATAATTATCTTCAACAAACTTTTTAGCTATCATAATCATTTCTCTACCAGTTGCTGTTGTACATGCTGCTATTTCTTTAAGATAAATAGATGATGTCCTCGCACCTATTTGACCATAGAGAGAGTTTGCTGTTATTTTATAAGCTTGTTGTAAAGCATCAAATACATCTTGTTCAAATATATTATATGTTTCTGAAATACTGTCTACATCATTTTTACTAATTACTATTTTATTTTCTGTATCAACATCTAATAATTCATAAGTATCACAATTATCACTACATAATCCAGAAAATATATTTCCTGATTTATCAACAATTGTTTTATATTCTATTTTTTTACGAGTATTTTTACGCTTTTTAAGAAGAATATCCAGAATATCTGCTATGATACCTTTTTTTCCATCTTTATATTGTGCAAATGTACATACCTTTTCACCTATCTTCTTCTTTTTATCACCTTTACCTTCATATAGATCATATGAAACGTCTTTATATTCAATATTTGGGTCTTCAACACGATACTTTTCATCCATCAAATAACAATCATGAGACAGATTTCTTGCAATCATAGATGAAGGATATAGAGAACCATAATCAAACACTACAATCGGTTCATTTAAATAAATACCTTGTTTGGGATCAAGAACTACTGCACCTTCATATCCTTCATCCTCTTCAATTGCATTATCCGTAAATGATTTAATAACAGGAATCAATGTATCGTGTTCCATACATTGCTTCGCAATCAATGAAAATATTTTAATACCTTGTCCACGTCTAAATAGAAAGTTTAGAGGAACCAAACATACATTTCCCATACCAATATTATTTTCAATAATTTTAAGTTTATGGATAAGTCTATTGATGAGACAACAATCTTGAATACAATATTTCGCAATTTCACAACGATCAGCACTATTTCCCTTAAACTTACTGAATATTTCTTGTGGCTTCAAATCATTCTTTTTATCACCCAGGAATATTGATGCTACATTATCTAATTTATAACTATCAAGTTTTTGTTCTCTTTGCATAACTTTCAATAAATCTATTAATACAATACCATCGTAATCAATATATCTTAATATATTATCACCCATTGCTGAAGATGATAATTGTTGTTCAACGAGGCTGTTTTTACGAGTAATTAATCTTCCTAAGCCAATACTAAAATCTTCGATAATATTTAGCTCTTTAGCTCTATCCCAAATATAAGGCATATCAAAGCCAAATATATTATATCCTGTAATAATATCACTATTAAGATTATTCATAACATCTTTCCATTTACTAAGTAGTTCTTTTTCATTTTTACAAGAAATAACAACACATCCATCTATATCATCACAAGAATCAAGAGATACTATATTCTTATAAATAATATTATCAGAACCGTATAAATGAACAGTTGTACCAATTTGAATAATCTTATCACCTTCCAATGGAATAAGAATATTATCTAGTATTTTACAAATTTTCATTTCTTCTGCATTAATTTCCGCAACTGTCATATCATTGTCTGTTACATCGTTATCATCATCATTAACAGAAGAAGCTATCTTTTTTAGAATACTCACAATTTCGCTAATTACTTTTTTTAATAGCATTGGAATATTTTGAATATATTCATTGGTAATTTTTTGCTTTGCATATACTCTATTGATTTTCAAATCTGTTGCCTCATCAATTAAAATATCATCCATATATATATTTTGAATCCAATTGATAATAAAATCTTTATCACAGTCATATCCTGCCTTAGCTACCAATGCTAAATCTTGGGCGACTTTACTATAAGTTTTCTTAGCTACTGGAAAATCACCATGACTACTTGTACATTCAATATCAAATGATGTAACAAGAATTGGTGCGATTTTATTTTTTTCAATAGGAATTATATTTTTGCAATTAGAAACGATGTTATAATCACATCTACTAATATCATCATTGATATCGTATTTTTCAATGCGAACCCAACTACATGGTTTTATATCTTGAATATGAAGATATTTTAGAAAAGGGTCAATATTATTCTCATAAGCTATATAACCTTTTTTTTCCAAAGACTTAAAATAATATTTTAAAGTATTATATAATTTCAATGATTTAGAAGAAACTTTCATAAAACGAAAGATTTTATTATTAGTAAAACCCCAAAAATCTTTTTTTCTAACAATTGTTAAATCTTTGAAATGAGATTCCATATTTTTTGGAATTATTTTCCTTTCATATTCTCTATTCATATATTGTGCCATATATTTTTGGGATATCATATATTCCTTAAAATTAGCAACTTTACTTTCAAATGCTAAATCACTTAGAACTTCCCATGATTCAGGTGGTTTAATATAAAAGAATGGTATAAATTTTTGAACATCAACACATACAGTTGCGCCATTTTCACAAGTACCATAGATTAATAAAGAATAAAGTTCATCATAATCTCTATCTTTATTTTTGTCATTTTCTGGAACATATATATCAGTAATTTGAAATTCTACAATATTTTTTTCTGGAATTAGAGGTTCATGTGTTTTGCGGGGAAAATCCATTATAATTAACAGTATACTTTTCTTTTTTAAATACAATAAATCAATTTTTAATTTATTATAATAAATAGAGAATGGAAGTGGGACCAGAAGGTTTAGTTATACTATTTTCCATAATTATTGGCGGTTATTATATAATAAATATGTATAATGAAAAGGATTTAGTTAAAATAACAAGCGGTGTAGATAATGAAAAATATACAGTGCAAATTAAAGAAGATTCAAAAGAAGCTGCCGATTTGATAGCTAAAATTAAACAACGTATTATTACTTTAATTGAACATATGGAAAAAACTTTTGGTATTAGTGATGATAGAGTTGCTAATCTTAAAAATAATTTTAGACCTGATAGATTAAAGGAAGGTGTTGATACACCTGGATATACTAGTTATTCTATAAATAAAGGAGAACAAATTGTTTTATGTTTACGTAATAATGATACATTGGTTGATATTAACACCATGATGTTCGTTGTATTACATGAAATGAGCCATTTAGCTTCTGTTAGTATTGGACATACCGAAGAATTTTGGAATAATTTTAGATGGATATTGGAAGAATCTATAAATATTGGAATATATGTTAAACAAGATTTTGAAAAGAAAAGCGTCGAATATTGTGGAATGGATATTACTTCTTCTCCATTAGATTAAATATATAAGATTATATTTATCTAAACTATTAATTATATTTTAATGAATAATTTTATACTTGTTAGTAAGAGTTTTAATGAATTTGAATATTTTTTATTATGTATTTTAATACTTATGCCCGTAATTAAAAATTTAGCAGATATATTTATTGATAATGTTCATATTAAAAGGAAATTAAATCAATATACGACATGGAATCTTATAATGATACTATTTAATTATATAAATACAAAATTTTTAGGATATAATAATTTGATTATTGATAAATTTATCGCTTTAAATTCATTTCATATTTTATGTTATTTTCATTGTTTTATATTATATGATAAAAGAATATTATTTGAAGAATTACAAGGTGTTGAACCTTTCATTAGTAAGTTAATCCCATTCAATAGAGTTTCAAAAAGATTTTTACTTTCTTTTGAATATTTTATTTGTAATATTATTTTACATATTTTACCAGTATATTTTTATAAGAACAGTTTAGTTAATTACAATGAAAAAGGCGCCAATACCAACATGTATATTTATTCTATATGCTTTAAATTTGTATGGGTATTAAATATTATTGGTCATTTTAATGTTACTACTATATATGTTCCCAATCTTGATATTTGTAATATCAAAATTATTAATTTGATTTTACTCTTAGATTTTTTTACTGATAAATTACTTAACGAGATAACATATTGATTTTATATAAACAATATATATTATCGTTATTAATAATGATACCTAAAATAATACATCAAACTTGGAAATCTGAAACATTACCTCCTGTTTTAAACCTATTATATGAAGAAAATGTTAAGTTTTTAAAAAATAAAGGATATATATTCAAATTTTGGTCAGATAAAGATATTATTAATTTTATTAATATTAATTATCCTGATTACTTTAATATTTATTCTTTCGCTAAAACCGGTGTACAACGCGGTGATATAAGTAGACTACTTTTAATAAACCATTTTGGTGGTATATATATTGATTTAGATGTTCTAATAATGAAAGATTTTGCTGATTTAATTGATTTAGATGAGGACAAATTTTATATCTCTTATGAACCAAGTGGTCAAACAAATGCATTATATAATGATGATAAATATTTATGCAATGCATTCTTTGCGTCTAATAAAAACAATAAATTTATACTAAAACTAGTAAGAGGAATATCAGATTATGTTTTACAACATGGAGTAACTATATTTAATAAATTTGATATATTTGGTGGAAATTATATTAAACAATCAATGAAAAACTTTCAAGACAAGGATAAATATATACATATTATTGATGATAGAGAATTAATATATCCAATCAATGATTTAAAACTTGATAATATGAAATTTACAAATGATGATTGGAAAATGCTTAAAAAAGGAATATATCCAATGTATCCAATAATGATACATTATTGGATACATGGAGATTTCGAATCAAAAAATGTTATAAATCAATTTACTCCAAATAAAAATTTAAATGTTCATGATAATATGTATATGTTCTTCAAAACTCTATACCCTAATATAGCTAATAAAATTGATAATCATATAAAATAATAATGAATACTTTTATTAATATGTTAAAAAAATTTATTTTTGTTATACTTATATTAAATATTAATTTTTCAAAAAGTTTTACTAATTCAATTATAGTTCCAGATGCTTTTACGGTAAGAAAAACAATAATAATAGATACACAAATGCCAATTATATATACTGGAATTAATTATAATATTAAAAATATTGAAAAAAATAAATTTTTAACAGCAGAACATATATATCCACAATCATTATTGAATGAATGTCAAAGTAAGGATATGCATAATATTATAAAAACTTTAAATACATTAAATGTAAATAGATCTAATTATAAATATTGTGATCATTATGATTTAAATGATAGAAATTGGAAATCATTAGAATATAATAATTATGTAAATCATAAACGTAAATTATTTGTACCCAATTCTAATTCAAGAGGTTTTATATCAAGATCTATATTATATATGTGTAGAGAATATAATTTCAAATTGTCAAATATAATTGATAAACTAACTTTAATTAAATGGTTTTATACATATTCTCCAACAAATAGCGATTTTTATCATAATGCTGTTGTTAAAAAAATTCAAAATACAAATAATATATTTATTTCTTGTTATAGTAAAAAAAACATTGCAATAAAAAAATATATTGAAAGTTTGTAAATGACAAAAATTGATATTAATTATTTTTATTATTATTTAAATGGATTCATTGAATACAAGGCAACAACAAGCTGTTGAAGCTGTATTAAATGGTAAAAATATATTTTTAACAGGACCCGGTGGTACAGGTAAATCTTTCACTATAAAATATATTATTGAATTATTAAAAGACAAAAATTATGGTCTAACTGCTACAACTGGAACTGCTGCTGTTTTAATAGGAGGTCAGACCATTAATTCGTTTTTAGGTATTGGGTTGGGAAGTGGTAAAATATCAGACATTATTAAAAACATTATATCTAACAAATCAATATATAATAGAATATTGAAATTAGATGTTTTAATTATAGATGAAATTTCAATGTTAGATGATGCTTTATTTGATAAAATATCTAATGTTCTTTCAGATATTAAATCAAATGTTGATAAAAAATTAGCTGATGTACCTTTCGGTGGTATTCAAATGATATTTGTGGGAGATTTTTGCCAGTTAGCTCCTGTAAAAGGGCTTTATTGTTTCTTATCTAAATTATGGGATAAATTAGATATGGATATTATAATATTAGATGAATTAGTCAGACAAAGTGGTGATATTTTATTTCAAAAAATTCTAAGTATTGTTAGAAAAGGTAAGTGTACGGATAATATTATAACTGTATTGGAACGGTTAAAGACAACGCAATTTTCTGAAAACATTATTCCAACAAAATTATATCCCATCAATGAAGATGTAGACAAAATTAATAATATAGAAATACAAAAATTAAAAGATAAGGGAAATTTATCAGTTATGTATAAAACAACATGTAGTTATGGATATGAAAAAACTGCTTCAAAATATAATGTGGAATTAACAGAAAAAGCACAAGTTATTATTACGCGGAATATTGATATTAGTAATGGACTTGTAAATGGAACACGAGGGGTTATTAAATATTTGGGTAGCGAATATGTTATAATCCAAGATGTTAATAATAATACGCATGCGATTAATTACTATAAGGATATCATAAATAAAAAAAAAGCAACATATATATTGCATATGCCTATACGTACTTGTTATGCATTATCTATACATAAATCACAAGGAATGACAATTGATGCGGTTGAGTTAGATTTGGGTGCTAATATATTTGCATATGGACAAACATATACTGCTTTATCACGAGCAAAAAGTTTAAAATCAATAAAAATAATAAATGTAGAAAAAACATCATTTAAAATAAATCCATATGTAAAAAAATTTTATAATAATATAATAGATAAATAATGGGAGAAAAAAGAACATTTACAGTCGAATCGTCTAATATACAAAAATCCGGAGGAAGATATACTTCTAAAACTCCAAATTCTGCTGCTAAAAAAGCCGCGTCACAATTATTCAAAAAAGCCGCAAAATCTAAAACGCAAATTACTTTTGAACTTAGAGAAACTACAAAAGGTGAAGTCAAAAAAAAACATAAATATACTGCTAAGCGCGTTAAATTAGCAAAACCCAAAGTTATTACAATTATGGGCAATGAAATAACATATAGATATACTGTTAATGTTAAAGCCGTATAATGTTACTCATCTGACATATAATCGGTTTCATTATCACTACAATAATAACCGTCATAGCTATCATCGCTATCTGATGACAAATAATATTCATATCCTTCATTATATTCATCTAATTCTTGCTCATCGTCACTTTCGACTTTATTATTTTTATATGATAATTCATTATAATATTTATATTTCATATTAATTTCATCATAATGATGTTTGATATCATCTGTATCAATTTCAAATTGTTCTTTTTCTTCCATAAGTTTTTTTTCTCTTGCTGCCTCGTTAAATAAACACTTGGGTGGATCAAGTTTTTTATCAAATTTATCTACAATATTAGTTTTATAATATTTAATAATATCTTCCTTATCAAATTTTTGAGACTTATAATATTCATAATTGTTAATTACTGAATTCATTCTCATATCTTTGATATATTCATTTGAATACTTTTTAATTACCATATATTTTGAATAACATTCGTAAAGTGTCTTAATCGCATCTAAGTTTTCTTCTCCGATATCACTCGTATTATTCATTTTAGTCGCAAAATCAATAAAATCTTTGTAATCAATCATGGTAGTCATTTATTATATTCTATATACTTAATGAATATATATAGTATCCTATCAATTTTTAAATCTTATAGAAAGAATAAGGAATTTTTCATAAAAAATGAAAAAATCATGGGATATCTTAAATACTGATTGTAAAAATTATATTATAGAATGAACTATTTTCATACAGGATTTTATTATTTTAACGATTTAATATTTGGTAAAATTTATATTTTTATAATTGAAATTACAATGTCACATGTTATAATTCTTGATTTAAATGTTTTTCAAACAAAAAAAGGAAAAAGAATTATGATTATACTGGTGATATGTTTATTAAGTTCAAATATGATAAACATTATATTCTTATATATCCTCATTATTTAAGATTACTTCAATATTTTTAATTATTATTCATTATTTAAGATTACTTCAATATTTTTAATTATTTTATTTACTATTTCCGTAATTTTATCCAATTCAACATTTGGAGAATGTTTATATTCAATTAATACAGTGAAATCATCATTTTTTTCATTTTTAACTATCAATGATACTCTATTTGATATCTTATATTCTTTTATTGTAATTTCAGAAATATTATCAATTTCATTTGTACATGGGAATATATATTGTGGGTATTTGTCTATTCTAGAACTGAGTATATATATATTATTATTTTTCGTTTTATAGTATTTATCCTTTTTCTTTGTTTTTGATGTAACATATTGATTATCATTTGATAATTCATATGTATACATTTTATCCCGCATATAATATATTTTATATTTTTCTTCTTTTGTCTTTTTATAAATTTTATTTATTTTATTTTCTATATCATCTGGCATAGTGACATCAATCGCATTATTATTAAGTATCTTTTTAATAAAATAAAATTCCACAATATTTATATCATCTTCAACCAATTCAGTTAATTTTATATTACTCATTATTGTTAATTATCTTAATAATTATTATATCATTTTTTATTTAATATATAAAAAAATGATAGGTATTTTTATTAATTATAAGGTTATATTATGACTTCTGAAAACTATAAAGTATATGATTTAGAAGAAGAAATTAAAAAATATACTGAAATAAGTAACATTGTTAATGATAACATTGATGATAACGAAACTAATAAACATAAAGTAAGAATTGATTTTACGGATTTATTAATTAAAAAAGCGAAAATACCTGAATTAATCGCAAAAGATTTGGAAATAGGAGTTTTTAATGCAACTATTGATTATGCAAATAATTATGGAATACAATTATCCTGGAAAAGTCAAATATTAATTGAAACTTATATCAATATTTCTAGAAGTATTTATTCTAATATTAAAAAAGATAGCTATATTGGTAATAAAAATTTACATAAACGTATGATTAAAAATAAAGAGTTTAATCCACATATGTTGCCATACATGCAATGTCATAATATATTTCCTGAAAGATGGAATGAAATTATAGAGAAAAATAAGCGCAGATTTAAAGCTGCTTATGAAATTAAACTTGTTGCTATGTCTGATTTGATTACATGTTCCAGATGTAAAAGTAAGAAAGTTAGTTATTATGAATTACAAACACGTTCTGGTGATGAAGCATCTACTTTGTTTATGAATTGTTTAATTTGTGATAAAAAATGGAAACAATAATTGTTTAATTCGTAATAATTCTGAATTCAAAGTATTCAAATATTATTTCCACTGCAATCCCGTAAATTAATTTTTTTTCTTCACTTTCTATTAATTCCATTATTTCATTATATTTATATTTATTTAAAACATAATATTGTAATGCATTTCGTATACCATACTCATATATTATTAATTCAATATCTTTTTTTTCATAGATTGGTAATTTCAAATGTTCGTAAATAAACATTTTAAGATTATTAACTAACCATCTTTTATTTGGCGTTACTATATCTTTAACCTTGCAAAAAATATTATTTGCTACATCATTATCCAGTTTTTTTATAATTATTTTGTATTTATAATCTTCTTCCATTTTTTATTATTATTAAGTATTTTAACACTTATATAGTATTACAATTCTATATATTTATATTCAACTTTTTTATAATTAACATTTTGATTATAACACATCATTTAGATATATAAAAAGAAGATATATATGATTGTTTATCTATGTATTCTTCAATGGTAGTATCAATAGTAATATTCTATATACTTTTTATTTATTTAAGTGATATTTTTTATAAATAAATATTGTTTATATGTCCTCTATCCAATGGTATTTTATATTTTTTAAAGCATATGAAAATATTATTTACTTTATATACAACACATATAAATACTTGATATTAACATAATTATTTTAGATATATTCAATGATATTTTTTTCAAAATTTTATTTGTTTTAATCGCATAAATATTAATTATTATCAAAGGCAATTGTAATAATATGAATTTTATGGATAATCCATATGGTATTATAGAACCTAATATTAAAAACCCTAGTCCAATTATATTTGTATTTTTATACCCATATAATACAGGTAATGTTTTAATATTATTTTTTTTATCTCCATCTAAATCTATAATATCTAACATCAATTCTTGCCACATTATAAAATTAAAAAGATAAGTCATAGCAGGAATTACACTTTTAATATCACCATTTACAATTAATGCTCCTGTTAAAGGTGATTGTGTTATTATCAGAGATACTATGACATTCTTTAATAATGGTATATTCTTGAAAATTGGCGTGTATAAATATGTCACTATTATAGTGTTTGAAATTATATGTCTAATGAAATTGTTATCAATTAATGATGATAAATAGTAGCTTAATAGTCCTAAATATGTTGAAAAATATAATACTTCTTCTGTTGTCAAATCCTTTTTATTTAATACTTTTAAACTTTTATCTTTGTCTGTCCCTAATTTATAATCATAATAATCATTTATTACCATAGAGTTACTTGCTATAATTGCACTAATTACCCCCCATCAATATAACATAAGGATTCAATAGTGTTTCTATGCTTTTTGTCGCCAAATAACTTCCAAATAAAGGTAATGCAAATTCATAAGGCAATCCTTCTGGTCTTGTTATTTTAACATAGCTACTAATTTTTTTAATATGAATGGGTTTGGTATTTTTACTCATTTTCATTAAAAGCATATTAGTTTGTTTAAAACTATATGTTGACATTATTAATAAAAATAGTATTACTATTTTCAATTTCATTATTAGTTTAATAAAATATAATATTTATATATAAGTTATTATTGTGTAGATGAATTTTGAATAAAATAATAAAAAATTGATTGGCAGCTCTTTGTTAATATTGTATTAACAAACAATGTTCTCTACTAACACTACTCTGATCCCAGTCAAATACACCACAGGTGATTACAGTGTCCACCTTAACCTCAACTTTGGTGAAGGAAAGGATTCAGACGTTTACAAAAATGAAACAGAAAGGAGGAATTTCAAAGACAATTATAATATAGAGGTCTATGAATCGGGAGAAGGCGATGATTACTCAAAAGGATATCGTGTTGTAACAAACGAAGGTCCTCTTGTTATTAAGCTTGGTGATATCTCTATTTATGGCAAGGATGATTATAATTATGATTACGCTATTGGCTTTGCTCTTGATAATAGTATTCCGGAATATAGTAGCGATGTTTCTACTACTCCGTATAATATTGAAAGGGACGGGACTCTTTGGACTATGCCTGCTAACACAGGCAATAGCTATAAATTTGACCAAAACCCCAATGGTAAATATCAATGGGTAGCAAAACGTGCTATGGACATTGGATATGAGCCTACCGAAGAAGAAAATAAACTTGGTATGGAAAAAACAAGCGAAAATACCGGGCTTATTTATCTCACATTCATGGTATTCAAAAAACCTAGACACGTTGAAGTAACGCGTGGTGCTACTCGTGGTATTACTAGTGGTATTACTAGTGGTGCTACTCGTGGTGCTACTCGTGGTGCTACTCGTGGAGGTGACCAGATGGAAAGTGATGCTGGCAGATTTGGATATGGTAACGAAGCAAATAGCTCATCGAGAAAAAGTGATTTTGAATATGCTGGAAATACCGAACGCTATGTATTGCCTGTGAGATTGAGGATTAATAAGAAATCTGCGGATAGTGAAATTAATTGCTCACAGCATCTTAATGGGGCAAATGTTAATACTCTGCGCCACCAGACAATGACAGTGCCTTTCTAAATAAATTAAAAATTGATATGTTATATAAGTATTTATTTTTATAATTATATTAAGTAGAATATGATGACTTCTCCACAAATTATTAAGAATACTATTAACATAACTCATGATTTATCTAGCATTATTATGAGAAATCGTGCTATTGCTATGATTAAAATGCTCAAAGAAAAAAATGTAAAAGATAAGGAAAAAGAATATAAAAAGTTTAAACAAAAAAGTCTTATGAATAATAGTTTTTGTATAGGGTTTTGTGAAAATCCTTTAAATTGTTCTTGTTTTATTAAAAATTCAATTTAGAATCTTCTTATGAACCGTTTCAATAGCTCCGTCAATCCACGCCTGTCTATCACAATAGGTTTCTCCCAATATATAAATACCTTTTTTTATAAATATGCTATCTAAATCTTTCTGTATTTTTTTGGAATTTATTCCAACCTTCCACATATGATCTCCTGAACTCCAATTATGCATCGTTATCCATTCTGGTTCTTTTATTTTTTTATCAGGAAACATTTCATCTAATAACTTCTTGATATGTTTTTTAACAGATTTTTTATCTTTAAAACTATTCCAGAAGTCCGCATTATAACTATCACTATAACTTATTTGTATTAATCCCGTATTGTAATCAATTGGTATTATAAATTGTAATTTATTATCTGTTAATGTTTTAGGTATATCTTTAAACCAAACATCTTTAAATTGCGCATATATTCTTATAAGTTTACCATCACTAACGCTATTAAATGTATTTTCGTATTCTTTAAAATACGGGATATTTATATAATCACTTCGTGTTATTGTTAAATATAACTTTGTATAACTATGTTTCTTATTATCAATAATATATGATTTATTTTTATCATCTACATCTTCCAATGATGTATTGAATAGTATTGTAACATTATGAGATTTTAGATATTCGTAAAGAACATCACATAACTTTTGGATTCCTTCTTTTAATACAAAGAAATCATTATTTTTAACATCAAAATCTTTACGTAAAGTTAATATTGCATTATAAGCATTTGTATCATATATTTCTCCAATATATCCTAATGATTTGTTTAATATTTCAACTTCATTTGTTGGTAAAAATAGTGAAAAGTAATTGTGTAGATTGTAGTTATGTTTATTTACTTTTACTTTTTTATTTATTGCATAATCCCATAATTTATCCAAGCTACTATAATCTGATTTATAGTATGTCAATAGCTCTTTTTCTGTCATCATTTTACCATTAATATAATATCCTTTGTCCTTTTTAATATCAATAATTTGATCCTCTAATTTAAAATCTTTAATTAGTTTCATAACATATTTATGTTTCTTACCTAATCTTCCTGCTCCAACAGAATAGTTGAATCCCTTATTGTTATATGTATAAACGCGTCCTCCTATACGATTATTCTTTTCATATATTACTATATCATCTGGATTAACATTTTTTATAGTAATTAATTTATAAGCTAAATATAATCCTGTTATTCCTGCACCAATAATAACATGTTTCATTCTCTATAAATGAGTACATAATTTTAATAATCTATTGAATTTTTAAAAGTTTATTAAAATTATAGAAATTAAAAATTATGTACTCATATTTTCTATTTTAATTCCTCTTGAATAATTTATTAATAATATACCAAAAAATATTAATATAAACCCAAATACTTCTATCATTGTTAATTTTTCAGTTAATAGTAAATATCCTAAAATTAAAGTAATTATTGGATATAAAGATGTTAATAATGTAGCAATTGCCACATTATTATCATTACTAATTGTATATAAATACCCATAATTTGCCATTAATAATAATGATGTAGAAAATATAATAACTAAAATTATATATTTATTATTCATAATGGTATAACAATCTTTAATAAAACTACCATATCTATTTAAAATAATTCCAAACAATATGATGAAGTGTAAAAATGAAACAAATAACATAAGTGTAAGAATATCAATGTATTGCAAAATATATTTATCAAATATTGGTGCAATACCCCAAATTAAATTAACTATAATATAATATAATATATGTATAACATCTCTAATTATTAATAATGTATAATTTAAATATAGTTTATGTTATTTAAATTTATAGGCGGTACTAATTATATTTCTGTTTCTAAATTTATCAATAAATTGTATGACAAATCCATAATTCCTATTATTGATTATGCTAAGGAAGGAGCTAAAACAACAGGTGATGTTATCAATTATAATAAAGAAGTAGTTTCATTAATAAATCAAATAAGTTTAGATCACACTAAACATGATATAGGATATGCTATAAAACTTTCATCTTTTTCAGAATATAACCCCGAAGATAATATTGATAAATTTATAAAAAGAGTTATAAATACAAAACATCAAAACAAATATATATATTTTGATGCTGAATACACAAATTCATATGAAAAAGAAAATAAAATCTTTAATAAAATTATTCAAAAATATCAAGATATAGATAATTTGTATTTATTTAAAACATATCAAATGTATAAAAAAAAAAGTTTATATTATATCAAACGCGATTTAGAAACTTATGATAAAATAGGGTTTAAATTAGTTAGAGGAGCTTATTATAATAGAAAGGATACAGAACTATTTGAACATAAAACAGATACTGATATTAATTATAATGATGCTGTTAAATATCTTATTTCTAATACAAATAATAAAATTTGCATAGCTACACATAATAAAGATTCAATTGACTATGCTTTATCATTTAAAAAAGACTATAATGTATCTTATGCACAATTATTAGGTATGGGTGATAGTTCAACAGAATATTTATTAAGTAAGAATAAAACAGTATTTAAGTATGTTCCATATGGAAATGTTTTTGATATTTATCCATATTTTTTAAGAAGACTATATGAAAATATAGATATGATAAAGTATATGAAATAAATATATAAAAAGTTATTAATATAAAATAATAAATGTATTTTGAGAATGAGATAGGTTATTTAAAGCTTTTAAAAGAAACTCTTAAAGAAGGTGAAATTAAATATACACGAAATGGAGTTGTATATTCTAAGTTTGGTTGTATGATTAAATTTAACAATATAAATAATTTTCCTTTGCTAACAACTAAAAAGATGTTTTTAAGAGGTATTGTGGAAGAACTCTTATGGTTTCTGAGAGGTTCTACAGATGCCAATGAACTCAAAGATAAAAAAATTAATATATGGACAGGTAATTCTACACGTGAATATCTAGATAGCATAGGGTTAACCGAATATAAAGAAGGTGAATTGGGTCCTGTTTATGGTTGGCAATGGCGTAAATTTGGTGAAGATTACTGCAATCCTAATAAAAAAGGCAAAGATCAAATTAGATATGTATTAGATGAATTACTAAAACCAAATAATAGTCGTCGCGTAGTATTGTCAGGATGGAATCCAGTTGATCTCAGTAAAATGGCATTGCCACCTTGCCATATCCTATATATTTTTAATAAAACAAATAAAGGGCTATCATGTCATATGACACTGCGTAGCTCTGATTTATTCTTAGGATTACCATTTAATATCGCTAGTACTGCTTTATTGACACAAATACTTGCAACTGTTCTACATATTGATATTTCTGAAATATGTTTATCTATTTGCGATGCTCATATTTATCAAGAACATGTACAACAAATAGATAAACAAGTTTTACAAGAACCATATGAACTACCACAACTAATTATCAAGAAGTTTCCTCCTCCAATTGAAAGTTGTATTGACGAAAAAATAAATTGGATTGAAAATTTAAAATATGAGGATTTTGAATTAAAAAATTATCTATCATACCCAGCTCTACCTGCTATTATGAAATAGCAATCGGATGCCATTTTTTAAACTTTTCATTATAAGTACAAACAAATCCAATAACAGTCATAGCGTTTTTATCCTTGAAAGCTGTTCGTAATAGCTTACTATCTTTCATTGTCTGCACAAGAGCAATACCTAGAATATTTTTAATATCATCTTTTTCATAAACATTATAGATATCTGGTTCATTAGTTTTGGTCAAATATAATACTTTGTCATTTTCACCAAGATTAATATCGCATTTTGGTTGAATAACAATTAATTCTTTATTAACATTATTTTCAATCGTTTTAAATTCTGTAATATCCTTTGTTTTTCTAACAACTTCAATAATATTTGTATCATCAAAGTTATATAACTTGGGTTTATATTTTAAATCATAAGGACATATATATATACCACGACATGTATAATTAAGTTCTTTTGCGAGATTCTGGATTTCTTCAATAGATTCCTTATATAAATTGTAATAGGTCTTAACTTTATAGTTACATACATCAATTGTTTTATCAGGTGTATATTGAGTATCTAACATATTATAAATAATGTTTAGTCTTTGAGGTAATGTTTTATTTTTTAAATGAATTCCTTCATAACATACTATATCATTTATTAGAAAAGTCCATGTTTCATCTTTACATTTAACCATTTCCCCATCAAGCAAAGTATTTTTAAATAGCATTTTGTCAAATAATCCACGTCCAAATATAATACGAGGGCGTTGATAACCTGGATGTATCTTTTTATCTATATAATACATAATTTCAATGTCATTATATTGTGTAAAATAAAGATAGTATCTATTTCCATTTGATCTTAAATTTAGCATATGATTTGATAATATATAATTTACATTATTACTATCTAAATTATGATGATGTCTTTGCAATATCTTTACATTATATTTATTATATAAATCTGATAATATAATATCTTTATGGTCGTTACTTTTAATATTGAAAGCAATTCTGTTTGAAAAACTAATAATACCTTGCATTAATTAAATAGACGATTATTGTAATATATATCTATCATTTTTTTAAATAAAAAACAATATAACGTTGAAATATATTTATATTAACAAATAAAGAAAAATTAATTCTTTTTAAATATAAACATAATAATATCTTATGATAGAAAATTATTTAAACATTTTTTGTATATTATTAAATATTATTTAAATAATATAAATGACATATAATATTTATAAATACGAACATGAATTACCTGAAAATACAATTGCTATTGACGGAATAGTATATTCTTTGGATGGATGGCAACATCCAGGTGGTAATCAGATAAAAATATTTGGTGGAAATGATGTTTCTGTACAATATAGAATGATACATGCGTTTCATAGCTATGAAAGTAAAAAAGTAATGCCTATTGTTGGTAAATTACTTAATTATAATAAGGATTATAAATTTGATTCTGATTTTGAAAAAGATTTGAAAGAAGAAGTTAAAAAAATAGTATTACCTCACAAAATGTATGCGACAGCTGGATTTAGATATAGGGTCCTATTATATTGTTTGAATTATGTTGTATTAATGTGTTATTATGTAATATATGGAGCTAACTTTAAATTATGTACATTACTTGGTATTGCCGAGGCATTAATTGGATTAAATGTACAACATGACGCTAACCACGGTGCTATATCTAAAAAACCTTATTGGAATGATATATTGGGTTATGGTGCTGATTTAATTGGAGGTAGTAAATATTTATGGTTACAACAACATTGGACACATCATGCATTTACTAATGATAATATTAGAGACCCTGATGCAAAAAGCATAGAACCATTCTTAATATTTCATAATTATAATGACGACTCACCTAATCGCAAATATATCACCAAATATCAATACTTATATATGATACCTTTATTTTCATTATATTGGTTATCTTCAATATTTTCTTGCGAAGTCTTTTTAGGTTTACAAAATTCTGTTAATAAATATTCTGAAATTAATTTTAAAAATAGCTATATTCAAAGTAAAATAGCTATATCAATAATGCTAAGATTTATATATTTATATTTAAAATGTTTTTCACAATTTCATCATTATGACATTACAACTGCTATAATATATATTATATATTCTTCATTAGTTTCTTCAATTACATTAGCTATACCTTTTTCTGTATCACATAATTTTATAGATTCTGAAAGATTTCCTAGTAAAAATGATTGGTACAAAACACAAGTTGAAACATCTTGTACTTATGGTGGAAAATATATAGGTTATCTATGTGGTGGTCTTAATTATCAAATAGAACATCATTTATTTCCAAGAATGTCTAGTGCATGGTATCCATATATTCAAGAAAGTGTTATGACCGTTTGTAAAAAACATAATGTTAAATATACATATTATCCAACATTCCTAGATAATTTTAAATCTACTATAAAATATGTTATTAGTGTTTCTAATAAAGAAAAGAGTACATAATTATAAAAAAAGTATAAAAAATATAAAAGTTATAAAATATAGAGAATTATATAATTATGTACTCATTTTATTGAAATTATCATTCTTCTCCGATTGTTTCATACTTATCTTTTGCTATATTCTTAACAACAGTATTAATAGAAGTTGCCATAGTATATAATAGTTATAATATATATAAATCAAATTTTTATAAAAATAGGAGAAAATAACCCTATTTCATAATATTAACTAATACATTTTTTTTGACCCCTTTTTTCTATACATTTCATTTTCCATCCATTTATTCCTCTTCTTCTCTGTCATTTGCAGAGCATTATTACTATTCGTACGATTAAGACCAATATACACACATACACTCACAACCATACCAACACAAACAACTACGGCTTCTGCCATTTTCTATTTAGAATTGTTGAATACAAGTTTATTAGTAAATTAATCATTTTTTATTTTTTATTACCAATATTCTTCAACCCACATCATATTGTAAGATAGTCTTATTCGTTCTTTAAGAGTTAGTTCAGGAAATTCGTTTAATAGATTATTTTCAATATTTTTTCTTTTCTTTTTTTTTTCCTCTAATATATCATTTTCAATAAGTATTCTTCTTCTATCGCTTTCTTTTATTTCTTTAAAAATGTTCATCGCCCACGTTTGCCTTAGCGTCCACACTTGCTCCTCATGAACATTTTTCGTATAGCTTAAATGAGCGATACCCAATGATGTTAGTCCTACTGAACTCATTTCAAGTGCGATTTCTACCATTTCTATTTAGAAAGGTTGAATACAAGTTTATTAATAATTTAATCATTTTTTTTAAAAAAGAGTACATAATTATAAAATAAGTATAAAAAATATAAAGTGTATGAAAATCTTATAAAATATTAATTATGTACTCAAAATATAAAAATAAAACAGAAATATAATCTACATTATCATTATAATTAACCTCTTACCACCTCACTCACTCCCTCATTTATACTTGAATTACCTTTTAATAAGAGCGATGGACACTCCCAAACACACGTCCCTAAATGTTTGTTATTCTACAATCACCTTCATAAGCCTTTCGTATTCTATTAAATTTAATTCGATAATTTCATAAAGCCCATTAATCTCATATTCAAATATCCAATTTCTATAACCATTAATTGAATCAGATGGTGTAAACCCTAAACCATCACATTTAATATAATATTCATCAAGATCATAGCGATATTGCTGTCTCGCCTCAAAAACCTCCACATCATTTTCATTATATTCATATTCTTCTTCTTTAACAAAGTCGTCTAATAATTCTTTATATTTATACAATTCCAATACCATATCAGTATCATTTATTATCATTTCTTTATTTTCATCTAATATAATTTCAAACTTAAATGTTCTCAATTTTGTAAAATCTCCATAATCATCTTTAAACAAATAATATACGTTTTTTTGCGTTTCCGATCCATATCGGGGCATATTTTCTTATCTTTTTTTCCCTTTTGCGGTTTGTAAGCTCGGTTTTGTAAGCTCGGTTTTGAGCTAAATGGTTCACTAACAGTTTTGTGGACAATAATTTGTTTAAATAAATTATATCAATTTTTAAAATTTTCGGGACAAAATTATTCCAGAAAAAAATATATAATTAAGAAAATATCATTCTGTCAGACAATTTGAAAGACTTGTGGTTATCATTTAATACACATAAAGGTACATTGGCTAATGGTAAATCACCTTTGTTGGGTTTTAAAGAATAATTATAAATTTGGTTATAATCAAGATTTGGATTAGTATTCTCTGCTAAATCTGTTGTATATATTTTTTCTAAATCAGGAGAAAATACGCGTTGCTCTGTTGTTTTAATTGTATCCTGTGTTATTATTTCTTTATTAAAATTGGTATTATCAATTTCTTTATTAGAACTATACATATTAAATGTATTTTTGTTTATAATTTCAATATCATTTTTATTTGGCATTGTGGGAATATCTTGATCATATAAATTAATTAATTTAGGAGGGCATCTTATTTTAATATCTCCCATATCTTGTTTTTTTGAAGGTTCTGGTTGAAGCTCTTTATATTCAACAGGCTCTTCTTTGGGTTGAGCATTTTTTGACATATTAAAAAATAATAGAAATACAAATATTATTAAAAATATAATACATATGATTTCTATATAATAGATTTCGTTATCTTTCATATTACTATATTAAAATAATATTTTAATCGTCATCCTCTATAAACTTAACCTTTCCTTTTGTTTCTTCTTCAACATAATTATGAAATTGTATTAATTCGTTATCTTGGTAATAAGAAATATTATACTTATTAGTATTGTAAAATTTAGTACGAGCATAACCTTTGCGTTTAAATACAGAGAATTCGTCTAAAATATCTATACACAATGGAATATATTTTCTTTCTTCTGGGCGTTCTCTGAGAATACGACCGATAGATTGTTGTATATCAGATATAGGAGAAGCAAATATTACTGTATTTAATGTCGGGACATTGAATCCCTCAGACGCCAATTGATATGTCGCTAAAATAATTTGTTTTTCAGCAGATATATTTAGATCAGCTTGTTTCATACCACCAACATAATATCCGTAATCCTTATTAAGAATATTTTTATCAACAATATATGTTTCAATATCATTTAATAAATTTCTACGTTCGCTTAAAATTAATATTCTTCTATTAGGGTCTTTTTTAATTAGACTTTCTAAAACATTGATAATATATTCCGTCCTAGGTTTGAATTTGCAAATGTTATTAATCATAGCAGCAGTATTTTCCCTTCCATTCCACATTTGTTTTACAGTAGAATATTCAACATTTGGTTCATAATACTTATGTATTTGCACTTCTACTTCCGTAAACTCTTTTTTCTTCATTGTGTAAACAGAATTACCAATATAATATTCAAAAACCTTTCGCATACCATCTTTGCGATTTAGAGTAGCAGATAGACCCAAAATAATTGGCATATTTAGTTTTTTTAAAGCGCGACAAAATACTTGTGCACCCATATGGTGTACTTCATCAATAATTATAAAACCTATATCTTTAAAAATATTAATATCATAATCTCTCATTGATAATGATTGTAAAGATGCAATAATAAAATCCTTATTTTCAACATCTACCTTATTCTGTTTTATAATACCAATGCTGGAATTCGGAGAGAATGTTTTAACAGTATCAATAAATTGCTGATTAAGGAAGTTTTTATGACTAATAAACATAGTTCTTTTTTTCAATTGACAAGCGATATATAGACTCATGATAGTTTTACCGAAACCACATGGAACTGAAATAATACCACCCATTTTAAGAGGATTTCTTGCTGCTTCAAGAAAATTATTTACAGGTTCATGTTGAAAATCTCTCAATTTACCATTAAAATCAACATTTATATCAGCACCACATTGTAATTTAGTAGTTTTCGGAAGACCATAATTACAAAGACCATAGTATCTAGGAATATAAATTCTTTTTTCCGTTTCCTTATACAATAAAAACGTATTATCTGGTTTATCATTATTAATGCCCATATCAAAATTAATTCTAGGTTTCATAGTAAGATTTTCTTTAATTTTAACTAATTCTTCTTTTTGAAAAGAAGATTTAAGAATACTATATCCGTTTATAGTTAACATTATATATAAGCTATTACATAAATATAATCGTATCATTTTTTTATATGAATTATAATAGAATACATTTAGAAATACAAATGATAATCAACTCATTTAGAATATTAGCTGTTGTATTATTATTTGCAGTTATGCTGATACACGAAATACCATTCAAGAAAATGTATAAAGATTCTATTATGCAATTTTATTTAGCAGTATTATGTGTATCTATATTGATGATATTTGATAATATTACTGGTTTTGTAGTAACATTTGCATTATTAATTGTATATTTCAGAATATATAATGCAGAAATAAGAGAACGAAATATAATTAAAATACAAGAAATTAAAGAAAAAGAAGAAAAAGAAAAAGAAGAAGAAAAGACTAAAAAATGCAATGAAGGCGATAAATGTAAATTAGAAAACCCCCATAAAAAAAGTATTATTGTTAGAGAAATCAATAATGTAGAAGAAGCCGACGGATTAAATCCATATATTACCGAAGAACATTTAATATCTGCACAAAATAATGTTATAAATGATGAAATATATAATAATGAAATTGGTGAACTATCGTCTGAATATAAAAACGCAAGACCGTTATATAAATCACAGGGGTTAAATGATAATAAACATCATTTAGAAGGTTATGATTATTATAATAGTTATTATGGAAAATTACAATTCGAATCAATAAATAATTAAAATAATCTCTTGAATTATTAGATAATTACAATGGTAAATGAAAGATTTGTATCGGCGAATGAAAATGATGAAGTCGTAAAAGAAACATTTACTATATTTGGATATTCTATTGTAAGTGTCATAGTAGTCGTCGCTTTATTATGGAGTTATAATATTGGTGATAATTTGTATTTATTCCTAACAGTATATTCCTTAATAATAATACTTTATACTGTAATCATAATATCATTAGTTGTTATGAATAAAAAAAATTATGATATAACATCATATACGATATTGTTCGGAACAACAATATTTACTATATTTTTAGCATTTTTCATTGGTATATTTTTTGTATATAAATATTTTAGCTTTTCCTCTTTGAAAAGAAATAACGACCAAATAATAAATTATTCTTATAAATATTAAATATAATTAAAAAACGATAATACATATAATATTATAAATAAAGAGAATGATTTTATTAGAATATCATAAGAGTTGAGATTTTCATGTAAATATTCTGGCATTTTTTCATAAATTGCTGAAACCATACTAGTATTATGTATTAATAATACAATTATAACAATAGTTAAATTCTTTTTAACCAATTCCATATCTATGTTTACTATATTTGAATTGTTATAATTTTGCGAGGGTGGATATTTTTCAGATACGTTATATTCAGGTTTTCTATGTTGAGAAGGTGGATGATAATTATCATCTGGGGGGAATTCAACAATCTCGTCTTCGTAATCAGGTATCATACTACTACTTGTATTTTTATTTTTAGAGGTATATTCGTCGCGGAACTCATTTAATACATCTTTAACCAAAGGGTCATTAATATCATTATTATCTGTCGTATTTGTATTTCCATTTAACGTAGATGTAGGCGTAGACATATTTATACTTAATTGTAAACTCTAATGATATACTATATTTAGATAATTAACTTTATAACGCAATTTATAACTAGGTATTTATTACTTCTCCTTTACATTTTACCTTATATTTATCAAGTTTATAGCATTTATTATTATATTTAAAATTGGTATCTATCAATTCAATTGGCATATAAAATAATAATGCTATGGATAATCCAAATATAGCGCTAATTATTAATTGTCCCGCTTTATCATAGAACATTCTATCAATTATATAATTTAATTTAGATGTTCTCATTGATTATCCTAATGTATGTCTTTATTTTTATATTAATGGCATAGGGTAGTTATTATCATCTAAACATTTTATATTTATAACATCATATTTGTAACATTCATTATTTTCACCAAAATATATATTATTATTTATATTTTCAAACATTATATATTTATCATTTTGTGTAATAAAATATACATATATAATCCCAAATATAAATGCAATAAAAAAACTATACCAATTAATATAGAAAATATTTTTCATATCTATTTATATTCTTATATTATTTCTTAATACATCTACCAGATTCAGGATTACATTTTTTTCCTTTTATTTCACATTCTTTCTTTTTATCTTCCGAACATTTATCTGGTTTAACCACAGGCGCTACTGATGTGGTTACTACTGGTGCTACTACAGGGGTTACTACTGGTGCTACTACAGGGGTTACTACAGGGGTTACTACTGGTGCTACTACTGGTTTAACAACTGGTTTAACAACTGGTTCTTTAATACATCTACCAGTTACAGGATTGCATATCTTGCCTTTATCCTTACATTCTTTTTTCTTTAATTCCGTACATTTATCTTCCGCTTTATCATCTTCCGGTTTGTCATCCACCGCTTTATCATCCACAGGTTTGTCATCCACTGGTTTGTCATCTTCCGGTTTGTCATCCACCTGTTTGTCATCTTTAAAACATCTACCGGAATCAGGATTACATTTTTTGCCTTTTTCTTTACATTCCTTTTTCTTAGATTCAGGGCATTTATCTGCTTTACTTGGAAGTACTTTTGGTTTTATAGACTGTATATTTTGTTGTTTTGGTATATTAATAACATTATCATCATCTATTATTATATCTAAATATGAATATAAATTCAAATTATTATTGTATTTAGGTGGTTTTAATTTTAAATAGTTGTGTAAAGCTGTTTTTGTTTTGTCTAATTTAAAAGTTTCCATTAAGTCGGTTTTTTCACGCAACCAATTATCATAATTAATATTTTGCTCAACTCTTTTGTTTTCATAGTTTTCATAATATTTTTCTCTTTTTTTATTGCTAATATTCTCCTTATCAGAAATATTATCAAAATATAATTTAATATTTTTTTTTAATAATTCAGTATCTATATTGTTATTTGCATTAGTTATATCAATTATATTTTTGTTAATATTTCTTAATATTTCCATTTAATAATATTAGGGATAAAAATAAATATTTTATGGTGGCAATATAATATCATCAAACATCCCTTTATAAAATGTTTGTAAACTTTCAGCAGGTTTCATTTGTTCTTCGTAAACACTTCTCGGAACATATTTAATAATAACTTTATCTTTTTTACATATTTTTTTATTACTGTAATATCCTTGTATTATTAATAAGCAACCTATAAATAAAATAAATATAGCAATTGCCTTCATATTTCAACGATAACTCTAAATAAGTTAATTATTTATTTTTCCTCTTCTTTGCGTTGACTCCACACATCTACATTTTCAATACTTTCTTTGATACTAGATAATTCAACATTTGTATCATCAGTTATATCATCATTTAATGCATCAGTTGGAGATTGCTTATTATCAATAGATGAAGAAGCAACAATATTATTTTTACGAGCTTCAAAAACAGTATCCTTGTCGTCCATATTTTGTTTATATTCTTTCATTAAAGTATTAAGTTGGGAATTGGAATATTCTACATCTTTGATTAACTCGGGATCAGGAGCCCATGCACACCAACAACCAACTTCACCAACATAAATATGAAATTTATCACCTAATTTCTTTAAAAACTCGCTTCGTGTTTTTGCCTCATCAATAGTATCAAAGCAACCGCGAACTTTTACACCACGGATAGATGTAATACCTTTATTATCTGCATGATATTTAGATTCAAGTTCGGGACCATGTACGGATTTAAAGAACTTATATTGCTCATCCATTTCTTTCGCATCAAAGATATATTTATGATTATCGCTAATAGTATCAATAACATCTTTTGAATCGGGGTATTTTTCTTTAATAGAATCAAAAATTTCCTTAACATTATTAGAAAAACTTTCCATGAATTTACTAAAAAATAAAGCCTCTTTGTTAATAATAACATCTTCAGGGCTTACAAATGAAAGTAATACATATTTTTGCCCTCTGATAGGTTTGTCTTCATCCAAATGATCTTCTACTCTTGGGTCTACAAGAGCAATATTTTTGTCATTTACTGTTGCCATATTCTTATGATATTTTATATAATTATAATCTTATATATTTTTTTTAAAAATATAAAATAATATTAAGAATAATAAGTAGAAAAATGGAATATAAATTTGATTATTCGGAAGCAGGTTCGCGATTGATGAAATATTTATTTGAAGGCTTGGTTGTAGCATTTATAGCACTAATATTACCTAAAAATAAACTTGAATTGAGCGAAATATGGCTTTTGGCATTAACTGCAGCATGTACTTTTTCAATATTAGATTTATTATCCCCGATTATATCAAATAGTGCTAGACAGGGTGTTGGATTAGGAGCAGGTTTTAGTTTGATTGGTTTTCCTGTTGGATTTTAGAGTGATGGTATAATTTCATAATTTAAATCAATACAAATCTTCTTCCATATTTGGTCTTGAACATACAATTTTTCTCTGCTTTTTAAAAGAGGGAAATATTTTAGATATTCATCTAGACCTAATATTTGAAAAAACTTATAAAGAACATAGCTGTAAGATAAGAAATTCTTTCTATCCTTTGGACAATGTTTCAAAAAAGGAGCTTGAATATTTCTAAACATATTACATAATTTTTCTTCTAATTCCGGGCTAAATTGCGGAGTAGGAATACCATTGATTCTATTTATAATATAATTAATATGTTCATAATACTTATTGATACGTAATCTTTTAAGAATATCTCGCATTTTAGAATATGTAATTGTTTTAAGGTCGAGTATTTTTTCTTTTTTAATTTCCGCTAAAATCTTTTCGAATATTTCGTCTGGAATATCAGTGCTCTCTTTCCCTTGAACTTGATTACACCATTCCCTAAAATGATTTATCCGCTTATAGCAAAAATGCGAAGTATCCTTGGTATTTTGTTTAAGTATAGGTCTATTTTGCTCAACTAACAATAATTCTTGATATCCACACGTATTACATATCATTATCGCGTCTTGTTGCAAACAAATCATTTTACTTTTACAATCCTTACATATTTCTATATTTTCGTCTTCAACATTTCTAACATATTTTTTATTTATTATAGACATATATTTATCAACCAAAGTACTTTTACCGTCAACTAAATCTTCAATATCATTATTATCTTTAATATTATTACTTTGTTCTTGATTTGATATATTATTTAAAGCGTCTAATACATTTATAGAGTTCTGTGTAGAATTTGACTTTTTCTTTTTAGCTTCGTTTTTATATATTTTTCTTCCTTGTTTGTTTGGCATATCTATCGAAGACTTAATTATATTAGATGTAGCAACAAGATTATTATTAATATGAGATTGGTTATCAATAGTATCATAATATTGGAATAAAATATAACTAGTATTTTTATAATATTCTATTTCATCATAATTATTATTAAGCTCTTTAATTTTATGTTTTGTTTCTATGATTTTTTCGCGTAAATCAACGTTACTTGTCCATAATAAATTTATATTATCTTTATCATTATTATCGTTATTTAATTGGTTAAATATTATATTTGAACTTTGCTCATATTTGTTTAACATTGTATTATGATATTGTAAATCCTTATCCGTTTTTTCAAATTTTTTAATCATATTATTATGCATTGCATCAAGTGTATATGTTTCATTTGTATCAACATTTATCTTTTTTTTTGATGATTTTTCTTTGAACATCATATATAATAAAATTATCACATTTAGTTTTATATGTATTATTATAGAAATATTCGCGTAGTTAATTATATTTTTTTCTCCACTAATAGTATAAAGAATATAGCGTAAATGGGTGGTGGTCTTCTTCAACTAGTAGCTTATGGTGCTCAGGATGTTTATTTAACCGGTAATCCTCAAATTACCTTTTTCAAAGTTGTATATCGTCGTCATACTAACTTCGCTATTGAAGCTATCCAACAAACCTTTAATGGAAACCCAGGATACGGAAACACTGTTAATTGTCAAATATCCCGCAATGGTGATTTAATCAACCGCATGTATCTCCAAGTAGACGTACCAGCAATAGCTAACAGTGGTACTGATAAATATGTTAACTATTTAGGTCTTCGCTTATTAAAATCTGTTGTTATTGAAATTGGCGGACAACAAATAGATAAACACTATTCGGACTGGATGTATATTTGGAATGAATTATCTTTACCTGTTGGAAAACGCCACGCTTATGATAAAATGGTTGGAGCGGACGCTGCCGAAACATCTATTACTCCCACTACATTATATGTTCCCTTAGAATTCTGGTTCTGTCGCAACGTAGGTTTAGCACTTCCATTAATTGCCCTTCAATATCACGAAGTTAAAATAAAGATTGAATTTGATTCAAAATCTAATTGTACTATTGCCAGTACTGGCGCACAAACAGCAGCAACTATGGCAAATGTTCCCGATCTTAAAGATATATCATTATGGGTTGATTACATCTTCCTCGATACTGATGAACGTAGACGTTTTGCTCAATTATCTCACGAATATTTAATTGAACAATTACAATTCACTGGCACTGAAACTCTCGGAACTGGGAGCACCCGTGTCAAACTCAACTTTAATCACCCATGTAAAGAATTAATATGGGTTGCCAAATTAAGAACACCTACTTATCGTAATGTAAGATGGTATGATTATTCTGACATGGACCCCGATGATGAATTAGCTAATGTTGGAACACCCCCTCTTGCTAGAAATCCATTCGAAGATGCAATTTTACAATTAAATGGCAATGACCGTTTCGCGGTGCGCAAAGGTTCTTATTTCAATTTAGTACAACCTTATCAACATCATACCAATGTATCTGCCAATCCAGGTATCAATGTTTATTCCTTTGCTCTTAAACCCGAAGATCATCAACCAAGTGGTACTCTCAATATGTCTCGTATTGATACCGCAACCCTTATGGTTAATACTGTGGATAAAATACAAGTGAAAGAAGGCAGAACCGGTACAGCTGCTTCTGCCGATTACAGTGGTATCAATATCTATGCTGTCAATTACAACGTACTACGTATATTATCTGGTATGGGTGGTCTTGCTTATTCCAACTAAATTATTACAATATGTGTATTATTTTTCAATATATTATAACAATAATAATGTATGTCGTTTGTGTAATATTACACTTTTTTTTTTCTCCTCTAATAGTATAAAGAATATAGCGTAAATGGGTGGTGGTCTTCTTCAACTAGTAGCTTATGGTGCTCAGGATGTTTAT
>ENA-ORXF01000169-ORXF01000169.1-marine-metagenome-genome-assembly--contig:-NODE-169-length-51392-cov-8.793043_pt1 | contig 51392 bp, 67 predicted proteins | sample MGYA00237864_ERZ511476 | MGnify/ENA primary metagenome ERZ511476 (study PRJEB26306, sample SAMN06343908) | marine metagenome | isolation source: coastal waters | place: Atlantic Ocean: West Antarctic...
ATCGCTCCCCAGTTTTCCCAGAGGGTTTTCCCGATTTGGTTTTCCATTTTTGTTTTGTCCACTTTGATAGTTTATTGGTAGCTTTTTTCTTACCGCTATACGATCCACCAGAATCTTTATAGTACTTAACAGCAAGCTGCATTGCACGGGCAGAATGTTTACCACCCATCTTGCGCTTTGCTCTGGACTTGGCAGCGGCCCACTTCTTTGGGTCACGCTTAGTAGCTGTGCCGCCTTTCTTGCGTAGAATCATCAGCGACCTACTTTTTTCATTGCTTTTCTATGAGAAGCACCAAAACTTTTACCTTTCTTCATAGCAGTTTTCATACTAGACATGTGTTTCTTAGTATGATGTTTAGAATGCTTTTTAAGTGTACTCTTTTGTCTAGGTGTAATTTTTTTCAACTAACATCTCCATCTTTTTCTGGCTTGTCTTAGCCGACTATTGGGATTTCCAGCAGCCTTTGGAAACTTCTTCATCTGTCCAGCCGATCTGGCACAGTATGATTTACGTCTTGTTGCACGTTTACCTGTAGGTTTCTTTTCTGTAACGGCTGTCTTTAGTTTAGAACCGGGGTTTTGTCTGCGATACTTGGCAACACCCTTCTTAGTCATACCGGCACCTGACTTGGTGGGGCGTTTCATACCCCTGCCAATAGTCATGCCCTTCATATTACTAGGCTTTCTTTTTTTCTTTATTGCCATATATTCTAAACCTTTTATTTTCTATTCTTCTTGTTTAGCTGCTTCACGTACCGCTTCTTTACAGCAATCTTTTTGCTCTGTATTTTGATGATCGCTGCATGTTCCCTTATTTTTTTTAGCTTTACTTCCGTATGTGTACTTAAACTTTTCCTGTAAATAATCAGAAAGATTTTCTATATAATTTGTAAAATCTTTATAGTCATTCTTATCAGTTTTAATACTTAGTGTGTTTATTAGGCTATAGTCATCATAGCCTTCTCTAACAGACTTCTCATACTTAAAACTAAATTCTTTATAGTTTTCATCAGTAGCTATCTTTTCATCGTCTTTCCAGAAATCTTCTCCAAGCTTACCAGTCATTATTTTCCAACTTTCTTCATTGCCGCTCTATGTGAGGCCATAAAACTTTTACCATTTCTCATAGAAGTCCTCATTTCAGACATATGTTTTTTACTATGGTGTTTAGAATGCTTAGCTAAAGCTGTCTTTTGGCTAGGTGTAATTTTTTTCAACTAACATCTCCATCTTTTTCTGGCTTGTCTTAGTCTGCTATTAGGATTCTTAGCAGCCTTGGGAAACTTCTTCATCTGCCCTGCGGATCTTGCACAGTATGACTTACGTCTTGCTGCTCTCTTACCTGTAGGTTTCTTTTCAGTTACAGCAGTTTGTAGCTTACTTCCGGGATTCTGTTTACGATACTTAGCAACACCTTTTTTGGTAAGACCGGCACCTGACTTGGTGGGGCGTTTCATCCCTCTGCCAATAGTCATTCCCTTCATGTTACTGGGTTTTCTTTTTTTCTTTACTACCATATATTCTAAACCTTTTCGTTTTACTTTTATTCTTGCCCTATGGTTTCATCCTACCTTCTAGTAACGATGTAAGTCCCGATGTTCTTTTTTTAGCTGCCTCCCTCTGTGCAGTTTCTCTTTGTAAAGCAGAAGGCATTATACCATATTCTTTTTTATATTCTTCTTGAGTAGGTATAGCATTTATAACTTCTTCTTGAGTAGGTATAGCATTTATAGCTTCTTCTTTAGTAGGTATAGCATCTACTCCAGCGTCATATAAAGCTCCGGGTATTTGAGGAATTAGTTCTCTCATCTCAGGATCTGCTAATAGATCCATTATGCTTAAACCGCCCACAACTAAACTTGCTGGACCTGCTATTGGTGGAAATACTCCAGATGCTCCAGCAGCTAAACCAGCTAATCCTATTCTTTTAGCACCAAACTTACTTAACTTCTGAATTAACAGTTTTATAGCTTGTTTATTTCTAGCTTTTCCTGCCTGTTCCGCCGCTTTTTTACGACCTTTTCTTGTTAATTTTTTGCTTTGTTTATTAGCTTCATGAGCTAAACTAACTAATCCAGCGGCTTCTAAGGAATTGGTTATAGCATCTACTGCTTCCGGGCCTAACTGTTTTTGAAGATATCTTCCGGGTGCATTTTCCATACCTACAGTAGCTCGACCTATATCAAATACATCCTGCAATGAACCTCTATTAGGATCATCAAAAGGAGGATATGTTTTTGCACGCTCAATTTGTTCTTGGCGTACATTTTCTAAATCTTGAGCATAAGGCTGATTCATTGCATATTTAGCAAGATCTCTAGAATTAGGAAGGGTGTTAACTTCAGGCATGATCAGTCATACATCATTGCTACAAGATCATTACCACGTACTGATGTTTTAATCTTACGTTTATTTTTAACAGGTTTCTTAATCTGACCGCCTTTTTTCTTTTCTTTTGGAATTAATGCTCTCATTTGCTGCTCTAACATTTCAGTTGCTTCATCTCTTAAGCCACCACGATCTGTTTCTAAAACACCTTCACCTAATAGCTCTCTAAGTTGATCTCCAGTATAGTCCTTTGATAAGTCTCGTTCACCTATATCATCTCTTGCTCTTATTCTAGCAGTATCAAGATCATCGCCTTGATCAATATAATTTTGAACTCTATCACTAAAAAATTCTTGATCAGTTTTGGGATCAAGACCGGGATCGGCGTCAATTTTTAACTTAACTACTGGCGATCTAGGATCTGATGCCTGACCAACAATATTAGGAGAACGATCTATTTCTGGTATCTCTACAGCAGGATCTCTAGTTGTAGTTCCTTTAGTAACTGTAACTTCACCAGTATCACGATTAACTTTTGTTCTGGATGTTGGTCTTATTTTGGCAGGAGGTTTCCCTTTAGATATGCCAAACTCTTCCTGAAATAAGTCTCTTAAGTTATTGCGGTCTTCTTGATTGGTTATTCTATCAATTCTACGCTTTATTTCTAATTTAATTTTTCTACTAGGAACAAGTGGCAATCCCTGTTCATCAAAATAAATTGCTGCTTTCTTCACTTCTTGTGTAGAGCCTTTCCTTATATTTTTTTTACTTATAGATTCAATATCTGTTCCTTTTAGTTCAGACTCTTCTACCTTATTCATAAGATTTAATATTTTTTTAACCTCGGGATCTTTGCTATTAACAAGATTAGATCGTTCAATAGTTGTGGGAGAAAGGTCTTTAATCCTCTTAACTAAAGAAGACCCTGATCCAATCTCTTCTGGAACATCTGCTAAAGTTTTACGTGCAGTTTCAATATCCATACCTGTATTTATATCTATGACATCATCAGGAGATGATTCTGTATGTTGAAATTTTTTAGTAGCATCAGGATTTTTTAATATATTATCTAGTATTTTTTCTTGTTCTATTCTTTTTTCTAAAGGAGATTGTTGTTTAGGTTTAGGTTTCTTTTTTCTACTTTCTTTTTTAAGAACTAAATTTCCATCTTTATTTCTTTTTAGTTTGCCATCAGGCGTTTTTATAACATCAACATCGTAGATTACTTGAGTATTTCCACTTGTATCTGTTTGTCGAGAAACAACACGTTTTTGTTTAGGAAGTTCTAAACGAAGAGATTCACCTCTTTTTTGAACCGGCACACCGGGAATAAGTGGTCCTAAATTACGTGTATAATCTTCCATTATCCTTGAAGAAGATAAAGATATAGGCAGGTTTTCTGGGGTATAGCCAGCCCTTTCTATAAGTTTCCTTATTACATACTTTTTTAGATTACTAGCCATAGTTAATCCTTTTATAGATTAGTCTTCTACTTTAAAAGCTTTGCCTTGTTCGTAGTCTTCATTAACTACAACATCCTGCGGCGGTCCTTTAACAGACGGCCCTTTACGTGCAGCGCCGAAGCCCTGTCCTGTAGGACGGCCCACAATCTCATCAAGATCGATAGGTCGTTTTAATAGTGTATGTGGTCCAACCATTTAACTTCTCCTTTTTCTACCTTTAGCCGCCATTGCAGCCATTTTCTTTTTACCATACTTCTTGCGACCTATATAAGCTGCAAGAGCCTTTGGATTCTTAGCTCCTTTTTTTTTAAGATCAGAACTAAGCTTTTTAAATCTCTTACCACTTCCAAGTTTAGGCTTACGTTTCTTGGGAGCTTTCATAACTTGTTGCCCAATACTGGAACGATTAGTCATAACACTTTGCTACAACCTGTCCACCAGACATTCTATAAGTTACCTTACCTCCACCAGCTTTTTGAGATAATTTTTCAAGCTGATCATAGTCAATTAGTACAGCATTACCAGCCTCACGCTGTTCTTTCATAGTAGGACGACGGGCTGGTTTTGCTTTTGGTCCAGTTATAGTAGGAACTTTAGGAACAGATGGTTTTCTTTTAGGTTTGGGAACGGAAGAATCTTTATTTTTCTTCATTTTTCTCGCAGCTAATCTAGCTTCTCTTGCCTCAAGCGCCTTTTGCAACCGATTTTTTGTAGCACCGCTGTGAGGCTTACCACCTCCAGTATGGGGGGTTGTACCAGCCATACCCTGACTTGTATGTGTTCTATCTTTATATGTTATGGTCATTAGCTTGCTCCCTGTAATATAGTATCAGGACCACCGGCAGGAGATCCCGGATTAGACATATCATCTTGTCTCGTGCGTCTTGCTTGATTGCGTAATCCATTAATACTTTCATTATATGTTTCCTGCCAGAACGGTACAGTAGTCCAATCTTTTATGTATATTGTAGCTTCAATCATACAAGCATTAAATAAAGCATTATAACAAAACTCACTAAAATAGTTAGTAGTCGTTACACTTGTTCCTGTGGCTGAAGCCAAGGCTAAAGGTTTTGACTGTGTTTGAATTTCTGTGGTAATTACTGAAACTGGTGTCGGTACTATTTTAATACTGGAGTTATTAACCCTTGCATAGTAACGAGGATTTCCTGTGGAAACACTTACGGGCCAGTAATCATTTGTATATTCAAGTGTTCTTTGCAGTAAATTTGTTTTTTCCGTACCTGTGCTTACAACGTAATTTACATTACGAACAATTCTTATTCTATCATTTAAAGATACAGTTGCTGCATTACCCGAAGATACTGAGACAGAATGAAACTCATCTAAACCAAAATCATCTAGCGAATAAGATAGACGTTGTTCTGCTTTCGTTATGAAGACAGACGTTTGAGTAGAGAATTCTGTAGAATCGTTCTCAGTTGTATTAATAAGGTCAGCTTTTAAATATGCGTAATTAGGCATAACTAGCCAACATATAGTGTAATAGTAGGTGCCATCGCCGCAGCGCCAGAGGTTGCAAGACTTACAATCCCATGTACACCAACGCCCATATCTCCAATATAAGTATCCTGTGAATCAGTTGCGCCAACACGCCACCTGATGGCAGTTCCAACAGCCGTTTTATTCGTAATCTGCTTTGTGCCTTTAATAATAATATCTCCAACAATGGTGGAGTATACATGCATTGCAAGAATACGAGTAGTGGAGGGGGTGGGACTGCTGCCTGTACCCTCATCGCCCAGCGTAAGGTTAGTATCTATATAACGAAAGCCCGTTATAATTGCACCATCACTGCTTACATTCTGGGCTACTTTAATATTTGTAGACATTCTTTTCCCCTTAATGGTAGTAAAGAGAGAGTGGCATTATACCACCCTCCCTTACTATAGTGTTAACCAGCACTACCGTACCAGCCACGCCAATCCGAAACACCAAAGCTATAACGCTCCCGTGCCTTGAACCGAAGATTGCCGGTATCGAAGTCCGGTTCCATCTTAGTCTGAAGCGGAGTACGAACAAACATTTTCGTGCCGTTCGGAACATCCGTTTTAACAAACCATGCATCCGTATCAGTAAAGCGACGATTAATGAAGTAACCTTCAGGAATCATGCCCATATGACGGGTAGCATTGATGGCATTCGTATTCGGATTAGCCGAAGCAGCACTCGTCTGAGTGTTACCCGGACTAGAAAGAACACGATCTGCAACCGCCCAGTAATCAACCGGGATATGTAGTGAAACAGCACTTGCACCAATCAGAATACCACGATCATCCTTGATCTTCTGAATCGACGTAAGAGCGGTTTCAAGAGTTGCTTCCGACAGATCAGACGCAGCCAAAAGGTTGGACTGATTACCATCAGAAATCGTCGGGTGAGCAGCAGAGAAGAAAGCAGCACCATCACCAATGGTATCAGCAAAACCATTGTTATAGATGTTGGCAGCTTTTACCTGCTTGGTATTCGCCATCGCACGGGCAAGGCCCTTTGCACGAAGTTTGGCGAACGTGTCGTAAAGATTGTCTTCCATCGCTTCTTCGGTGACAGCAAAGGCAAGAGCAACGGTTTCGGCAGTATACCGAGCCGTGTAGCTTTCCTGTGCGTCATCATAAGAAACCGAAGCACCCTCACCTTTAGTGGGGGCAGTCCCGAAACCAGTGAAGAGGACTTCTTCTTCAAAGGCACGATCCGAGTTTTCAATCTCATAAAGAGGTTCATGTTCGTTATTGACCTCTCCATACTCCATTCCGAAAACGGCGTTAAGGCCCGGAAGGAGTTCTTTGCTAATACTAGCTCTATTAATAGCCATAATAAATCCTCCCTATTAAGCCGTTGACGCCGTGGCCGTCACAAAACGATCACGATGATTGTTAATCCAAACTTCCACAATCGGATAAGCATCAGAATCTTTTTCATCAGGATACTTAGCTTTACCAATAACACGAACAGCCAACTGGGTTTCCGCACCAGACGCACCATCAAGATAATAGCTTGACTGGCCCGTAACAGTGTTACCGGAACTTGCAGTGGAACTGACAGTTACATTGTAGTTTTTGACAATGGCAAGCTCAGCCGCAGAAAGCGACAGAGAAGCCTGAATGTAATACGTCTGATCAGGATCAGTGATTACAAAGAATTTAATATCCGTGGCGGACGTTCCCCCGTTCCAATAACGGGAAAATTTCGGTTCGCCATTTTCAACATACTGACAACCCATGAAAACCCCGGAAGGCTTAAGAGTAGCAGCAATGTAAGGTGAAATCGTTGCAAAGTTTGCACCCGGAAGAACAACCGGATCACCTGTGAAAATGTTATTGGACGGTGACTGCGCCTGACCCGTTGAGGTCAACGTAATCATGTCCGTGACAGCTTCATTATTGTAGCCGCCACCTTTCTTACGAGCCGGAATGAAACCACGAAATGCTTTAGTAGTAGACATGTTTCATCTCCTTAATTATGAGAAAGTTAGTCCTGAAAGGACGGTTGTCTCCCTCTGGTTGTTACTGAGCGGCTCGAATTAGTAATAGGCATACGAGAGTCAGAGCTTTTCATCAATTGAGAATTAACTGCATCCATTTGATCATTAGCCTTATTCTCGTAAAACTTTCTACGAGCCGTAACTTTTCCAGCTGGCATTTTAACCAAGGCTACGTCCCCACGACAAACTGCACCTTGATACCTGCCTTCGTCCCTCACGAAGGATGTTAGAGACATTTCAGGAACTTCTTCTGGAGAAACAAAAACCCATCCCGCCTGTAGTTTCTTACCTACATTAGCGACATCATCTTTACCTTGAAGGGAGTAACGTATCCAACGTAATGCCATACCTTCACTATCAAAACGTTCTTGTACGTTTTCTGGGATAGTAAGGGTATTAGGCTCTTCAAAGGTCCATTCTTCTTCTCTAGTTGTCTGTTCTCTCAATTGTTCTGTACGTGATTCATTTCGTGTATTCATTTTATTTCCTCCACGACTCTATGTTACAACAGTATAGTCGCCATCAGCTTGACTAACTTTAAGCTTTTCGGCGGCATACTGTTCAAGTGGTATATTCCATTTCTGAGCTAATCTTATATCGTCTTGCGAAAGCTTAACTTTTTTAGTAGAACTCGGAGACGAGCGTGAAGCCCCCGACACCACCTGAGCAGGTTTCCTCGTGTTTTCCTGCACACGTTCCGTAGCTTCTCCAAAATTCTGCGGAAAAGCCCTTTTAATCCTTTTATTGACTTCGTTATAAAAATCATCTTCATTAGGATCATATCCTTCTTCTTTTAACTCTGCATCTACAGCTAGAGCAGCAGCAGTCATAATTGAATCTTGACCAAACCATTCGTTATCACTTGCCCATTCTCGTGCTTTGACAGACGGTGGTTCTCTTCTGGGAGCTTGCTGTTGAACAACAGGCTCTGGCTGTTGATTAAAATATTGTTTTCTTTGTGAAATATTTTTTAGATCCGACTGTGCATCATTTAAAATCTCTTGGGCTTGCAGAACTTTTTCTTTATCACCATCATCAAAAGCTTCCATATAAGCAAGCCGAGCTAAGTGAACTTTATCATTAAGCTGTTTCTCAGACATGTCCAAACTAGATCTTGATATACGAGTAACTTCCGAAGCTTTAGAAGTCAGCTCTTCCTGAAGTTTTTGATTCTCTTCAGCAAGATTTTCAATCTGTTCTTCACGTTCTTTGCGCTGTTTTATAAGCTGCCTGATTCTTTTTTCTGCACCCTTGGTTTCAATTCCCTCAAGTTCTTTAGGAGTATCTTCTTCTGAGTCTTCTTCTTTTTCTTCTGGAGAAGCCTCTATAATCTCTTCAGCTTCTTCAATTTCATATTCAATTTCTTCACTAGCGGTGGAATCAACTGTATCCCATCCATCATCGTTATTCATAATTACCTCCGTTGTGTACGAAACAAACGATTTAACGTACTGCTATTATAACATACTATTTTAATGAGAACCTATTCCAAGGTTAAAAGTTGGATCAAGATCTTTAGGATCTTCTACTTTCATAATAATTTGATCATCAAAGAGAAGAATAAGTCTTGTTCCTTTATAAAATAATTTAGTTCCTGCATGTTTACCGTAACATACATAATCACCCACACTACACCAAGCACCGCTTGGAAATTTATCCTTATCCATATAAGCCAAGTTTCCCAGAGAAAGTACCTGTGCTACGGTTGTTAAGTAAGACATGTCCTCTCTTGTGGAGTCTGGTATAAAGATACCACCTTTAGTTACACTTTTTACAGAAATAGGTCTTACTAAGACATGAAATCCCGGTAGATCAGGAAGTGGTGATGGATTAGGCGTTTCTTCTTCTGTGATCCACAAATCATTTTTTATGGAAGCACCTAAGTTTACCTGTTGCATTTAATCGTCGTCCTCTCTATATAGTCGATTTTTTAAAATAGTTGATAAATTATCTCTGGCCCATTCTATACCGGATATAGAACCCACAACTTGCCGATAGTGCGAATAGTCTTCTGCAATTCCCTGTGATAAAGAAATTCTTAAACGATTCATTTCTTCACCATACTCGGCAATAACCTCATCCCATATATCAGGCACTACTTTTTAGAACTCTTTTCATCTGCTTTCCAAGAGTAATCATCCCACTCATTCAAAACAGATCGTACATTGCGATTACCCACAACATCTTCTTTATAGGCATCTCCGAAACTTTTAGAAGTATCCTTTACATGTTCAGGATAACCCTTACCTTTATTCATCATCGTCTTCTCCTTCTACTAGTTTTGCTAAAAGTGTTTCAGCATGTCTTTGATTTGTGTTTTCTTCTTTTGTATTAAGTTCCATTAATTTCGAAAGGTTCTTCATTTCAGTTATTTGAAGTTCTTTTTCAGTAACCTGTTGTTCTTTTAAAACCTTATGTAAAAGTTCTTGAGCTTTCTGGCTATCCACAGTTTCATTCTTATTTTGTTCCAGAAGAAGTTTTGCTAATAGATCAAGAGACTTCATTGTTTCTTTACTAAGCCGGTCTGCCTCAGACTTCTCTCTCTTAAAGTCTATATTAGACATATTTTTATTCATGTCAAGTAGCTGGGCATTTTCTTTAAGATCCAGTTCTTTTACTTTCAAACTAAACTCTGCATTCTGTACAGCAGCATCTATTTTTATTTTTTCTTTTTGAAGCTCAACCTTTGTAGTTTCTAGGATCACTAGCTGTTGTTCAGGAGACTCTGCTTTACCCATTGCTTGATTAGCATTAAGTATTTGTTGTGCAGCTTGCGCCATAATCATTTCTAATGAACTAGGAGTCTGAGCAGCTTCTGGTCCCATTTGTTCCATACCTACTCTAGTTATACCATTAATCTGTTCCTGATATTTCATTATAGAATGTTCTTGTATGTTCGATTCCAAGACAGGTTTTAATCTATTCATTATTGGATTGGCACCATTCATAGGATCTTGCATATAAGACATCTTAACTTGAATATGTGCATCATGATTCTGTCCGGGGAATGCTGCAATGGGCATTCCTTTTGTAGCTGCCATAATATCAGAAACAGGATCTAAGGGCTGTGGTTCCAGTTTGGGTGGTAAGATCTCTTCAAGATTTGGCATGTTAGCTGCATGTAGAATAGTACGGTTTAATGCTTCCAGATTAAACATGCCGGGAGGAGACTGCTGTGCCATCTGTAATGCCATATTTGCTAGCATCATACGATGAGCATTACTTGGAATATTAGGATCACTGACAGGAATAATATCTATACGACCATCAAAGTCCTTCTTAAAGATACTACGACTTTCATAAGGAACATCATAAGGATATTCTTCAGGAAGATAATCATAATCAATGCGAGCAAGAATCCTGAATTCATCTTTCTGAGATTTATGTAGACGTTTATGAATAGCGGAGAAGAACTTACTACTGGCCTCAAGAAGTGCCATTGTAGTCCCAACGGGTCCATAGGAGGCAGCATCGGAAATAACCTGTTCCGTACTGTCCGCAAACTTCTGTCCAGCAGTAGTTACAAAATTCAACATCTGGAATAGGGTTTGGGAAGGCTCTTTATAGGGAAGGGGAACAATAGCCTTTGACAAATCTACTCCAATTGCCTCAACCTCCTTGAACTCACCGGGGGCGATTGGCGCATTATCACCAACCATCCTTACGCCTTTAGCCTTAAACCCTCCCGGTAAATTTGCAAATTGCCCTGCGTCTATTAAAGATCTCATTGCGGCAGTGGCAGTCATAGTCAAATTACCAAGGAAGTGAATAAGACCTAACCCGTAGAAACCAAAGCCCGGAACGAACTTGTAATGTACAAAATGATTTTGTTTTACTTTCGTTGGGTCGTCCTGTTTGTAATTTCTACGAATACTTAATACTTGTCGGCTTTTTTCTTCAACCGTAACAATATATGGAAGTGCTTCATCATCATCTTCCAGAGTTAAATAACAATGTTGTTCCAGCAGAACATACTGAGGATCAGTATCGTAGCTGGGAGTCAGTCCCAAAATATTATCCATCTTCTCAGTAAATGTTGAAACATTAAACTGCGAGGGAGAAGCAATATCTAAATCTCTATAAACATCAGCAAGTATATCTTTTTGAAACTCTACCGGGCTTTTATAGATTATATGGGTCGCTCTCTCAGCGCCCCGTAAATCTGAAGCAAAATAAGAAATATAAAACTGATCAATAGGTATGAATTCTGAAACAGGTCGTTTGAGAACTGAACTATAATAAACCTTTTTAAAGGCAGAACCAATTAACGGGAGGTGAAACAGCATCCTTTCAAACTCATCAAAGTATTCAGGCATCTGTTCCGTAAGCTGGTAGTTCATAAAGTTTTGAACACGGTTAGCCTGCTGTTCTCTTTCAGGATTACCTTGTCCTAGAATATTAGCTTTGACAGGACCACTGGAAGGAAAGAGTTCGGCTGTTGCCTTTGCTTGGAACTTAACAGCAGATTCTATTAAAAGAGGGTGTACAGCAGTACAGGCTCCTTGAAAAGGATCAGTACCTTCTTCTACTTTTAAACCAAGTAGATCAAAGCCCCGTTCAAACATAGACTCCCACTCAGCACGAGAATCTTTGTCAGCTGTAAAATTATCTATAACATCATTACCAATCTCTCTAAGAACATCTTCTTCGACATCCTCTGCAAGATTAGCGTACCACTCTTCAATTTCTTTATCAGGAGACATCTCAATTTCTTGAGAAAAGTCTACCATAACACCACCATCAGTGGGATCAACCTCAAAGGTCGCTCCCATGGAAGTCTGTTGTTCAGCACTTGGAAGGTTTACTACATTATCTGTATTATTACCCAACGCCTCAAAAGGATTTTGTTCTATTGCCATTAATTAACTCCTACTCTCGCCTTTTCCACTTCCTCTGAACGCCTATTAGTTTTAACCCTACCTGCTTGATATCTGTCTTGTTCTATTTTATCAAGCCTATTTAGCACTTCTGTAAGCTCTTTCTCAGATCTAGCATTAACTACTTTTTGTATGTCTGACGCTGGAGTTCCTCTTCTTTGGAGACTGTCTACAATATAATTTAATGTTTCAGTATTAACAACATTATTAGAGGAACCTGCTAGTCGTGTGCTTTCAACAGCTCTATCTGTAGCTGTTAATGTATCAGGAGGAGCTATACTAGGATTATCTATCATAGCCATAAGTTCTGCTAATTTAGCATCAGACATAGGTAAATCTGCTCTTTCTACAGCCCGATCTGCTTCTGATACTGCTGGTACTGCACTTGGTGAACCTCTTAATCCTACAGTTAAATCTAATGGCGGTCCAACGGGATCTGGAACAGCTGGAGGTTCTAGAAAAGCTTCATATGCAGACATAACTGAACCTGCTTCATTAAACTTGGCGTTGTCTTCTTCAGTCATTAGAGACTTAACTGTCGGCTCTGGTCTATTATAAAAACCTTCTTTATCAAAATAATCTTGATTTCGAACACCAAAAAGTTCTCCAATTCTTGCTGCAATATCTATGTTTTCTGGAACAACCGACATTACATTTTCTTTAAGCTCAACTCCTAGAGCATCTACCTCTTCAACTGTTGGTTCTAGAGCTGTACCGGAAAACCACGACTTTACGTCATTTATAACTTCTCTAAAAGCGTTCGGAGCTAATATACTACCCGTCATCATCGGACTAACATTGCCAGTAACTATGCTTGCAAACATTGGAATTCCCTGTATGATGCCTTCAAGTGCCTTCATGTCCATGTACTCTGCAACTTTATTTGCATTCATATCTTTATCTAAACCATAGATGGAAGGATTAACGCCTGACTTTCCAAAAATACTTCCAACTGTTTTTGGAGAATCTCTTTTAACTGCATCCAATTCCATCCTTAAGTTTCCCGCCCGAGTCTCGTCAAAAGCCATGTATAAGTCTACATAATTATCGTATTGGTCCTTGGTCATACCTTCTGGCCCTTGTACCTCATTCTGGCCCCTAATACCAAGACCGTGTGTTCTATCAAAACCACCTCTTTCCAAATGGGAAATATAACCCCTTCCATCTCTATAACCATCCTGCCCCATTACGCCATGAATTTCATTAGAGGTCATGCTTTTAGCAGCTCCTCTAATCGCATCGTCATACATTTTCTTATATTCAGGATTTGTTATAGCAGCCTGAAGAACATAATCTTGCCCTAACGCTGACGCATCCGGTTTGGGGAGAAACTTTGACTTCTTTTCTTCCTTGATATTCAAAAACTCATCATAATATTGCTCTTGCGGCTCCATTAGACTAATCGTTTCCGGGGTCATAGCATAAAAATCTTGAAGCGCCCCTTTATCAGCTGCGTCTGCTGCGGCTGCTGCATCAGCGAGGTCTTGACCGCCTGTCATACTTCCCCAATCACCAACATCACCTTCCGCTGCGCCGCTACCAGCCACGCCCCCAGATCCTACACTACTACCCTCTGGGCCACCGGGTCCACCATAATCTGGTCCACCCCAACCTTCAGCGTCATAATAAGATGGAATACCATTTGTTTCTTTTGTAGGTTTCCCAGAACCACCCCTAGCTTTAAGAAGAGCAGCTTCAGCTTTATTAATATAAGCTAAACTATGGGGTTGACCCTTAATATTTATATTTTTAGATAAAGATGATAGTCCTGCCATGATATTCCCCTTTTAATCCCGCCACTATTATAACACACTTATGCTGCGAAGTTCCAATAAGTTGAGTTCTTTTTCTTTGGCTCATCTTCCCATTCAGGATCTTCAGGATGTGACAGGTGCCATGAGTCCCGTAAGTAATGTACAGCCATAACCATAGCATCTACCTGATCATCGTGTGCAGCATTAGGAAACTTTAATAACTCATCTATTAAAGTATCTCCCCATTTCTTACCCTTGGGTATCCACAGTCTTCCAGCCTCTATCAAAGGACTGGCAGAATAAACTCTGGATACCTTATCCCTGTCAGGCATATACTCCCGGACAGGCAAACCAGACCTCCGCATATCCTGTATCAGAGACTGTCCACTTGCTTTCTTTTCTATAATACAAATATCAGGATGGTGTCTATTATAAAGTTCATGTGCTTTACGCCGTAACTCTGGATACTCAAATCTTTCTCTTACATTTCCCAGAAGAATCAGATTAGAAACATAGTCTTCAGAACCATCATCTTCTTTCTGGAACATGGAAAAGATACCCCATGTCTGTATAACACTATAGTCAGCCGTAGTTTTAGTAGAGAAAGCAGTATCATATGTTTGTATTACAAAGTCACAGGCAGGAGGATCATCATCTGTCCATTCCTGTAACCATTGTTTTTTTATTAAACCTCCCTCTTCCGGGGTAGGATCTTGCATATACAACGAGTTCCAATAACGACTACCATTGCTTGCCTTGATCTCATTCTCATCTACTCGTAATATTTCATCCGACTTCCATTCAGGAAAGTAACTTCCTCCCGGCTCCATATCAAGTAATTCAGCTGCTTCTTCATCTAACCATGCAGGTATGCGAATAACTTCCCAAGGGATTGTCTCATACTCATCCATCTCCTGCTGTTGTTTTAGTAACCAACCACATAAATCATCATAATGATAACGAGTATTAATAATAACTATAGAACCATTAGGCATAATACGTGTGCGTAAACCAGCAGGATACCACTCTTTAACGTAACGGCGTCCCGCCTCAGAGTAAGAATCCTCTTCAGACATCACATCGTCAAGAATAGCTACGTGAGCGCCACGCCCTGCAATCTGAGATCTAACACCAGCAGCATAATACATACCACCCTGATTTGTCTTCCATTTACCAGCAGCCCGGACATCACTTCGAAGGGAGACACCCTTGAAGATGTTCATGAACTGTTCTGTATTTACAATATCTCTGACACTACGCCCGAAATCACTGGATAACTGATCACTATGGGAGACAGTGAGTATCTCATGTTCAGGATTACGTCCAATATACCATGCTGGGAAGAGCTTTGAACATATCACAGACTTGGAAGAACGTGGTGGCAGAAAGACCATGAGTCTTTTTACTTCACCAGATTCTAATTGTTTTAATTTATTTGATATTACTTCAATATGTTTGCCCATACGCCAATCAGACACAAGAGTAGGGGCTACTAAACGCACAAAGGTCAGAAAATCATTTTTACTATTTTCTAAAACCTGTGTAGCTAGTAAACTATTAAGATTTACAAGCGATACTAGGTAGTCTTCATCATTCTCTATCATTCTATGTAGTATTATAACATACTTTTTAGAGACATCTAGTAAGATTAAGAAAGATAATGATAATAAGTTATAAAGATCTCTATAGGCACCTGTAAAATTTAATTATTTTGACCCTTGTATTTTTGGTAAATATGTCTCAGGGGGGATATATATATAAAACAAGACCCACAGTTTTTGGTGGGGGGTATATTATAAATATGTATATGACTGAGTTTGTCTAGCCTAAAAGATACCTTCCGCTCAAGGGCGAAAGGCCAGCGAGACACCGCTGGACCGTGTTCCCAGAGAGACCTTGCCTGTGGATAGATCGAGGGACTGCGCCCCACTACGTTGAGGGGCTACGTTCCCTCTTATACTTAACCTTCTAGGAGAATACACTATGGTTACATTAGCTCCCACAAAGAAGCCCCCCTTTGTCCAGAAGCCGGGTGATGGTCAGCTTAAATACAACATGGGAAAGACCACCCAAGGAAGGAAGATTGGCTACGGTACGTTCACACAGCTTGACGGTACAATCGTTGATCTGGTTGCGTGGAGTAACGATCAGGACTTCGTGATCTGTAACTTCTCGATAGCCACTGGGATGTCACAGGCTCAGGCTGCACTGGCAAAGGAGAATGCTGCTAAAGATATTGTAATTGCAGAGATGCGGGCAGAGCTTGATGCTCTGAAGAACACTGACTCACCACTCTGACTTAACTGGGGAGGGGCTTCGGTCCCTCCCTAACCTTTGGAGAATGATATGTTTAATATGGAAAGATACATCGAAGAATACCATGAAACCTGTGGGTTGATGGGATACTCACAGTGGGACAAGATCAAGTTCCATGTCGGTTCTTGGTTAACCTTCCAGCTGAGGAGGGTAATCAAATGATACGCATATTGGGATGTGTGTTATTGGTTATCTCAATCATCGGCATTATGCTGGTGAACGAACAACATCTCATCCCATACGTGGGGTGGCTGTGGCTTATCATTAGCCACGGGCTGGTGCTACTGAGTGTTTATGCGATAACACTCCTACTTGATCGAGATTAAGTAAGGAGGGGCAATCGACGGAAGGGGTGGTCGAGACGCTTCGCTGGACCATTCCTTCCGAAAGCCTGGATTTCAATTACATCTTTAAGGAAGACCTCCCTTTCCCCTGCTTTTGTATCATAACCTATCAAAAACATACATTTAATTGTACTTAACACCCAATTATGTATCTTAACCGTGCAAAAAGACGCACTAATCTATGTAATTCGTCCCCTTTATGTGTGTGTTGTACAATAAACCACACTCTTAATAATCTACCCAATCTATAAAGACTAACAAATACAAGGGACTAACAGCTGTTGTATATATATCACACCATCAAACTAATTTATATATTCTCATCATTAATGTATATATAAAACTACCCCATGATGATAGCTTTGATGATCTCTTTCGCTCTCGAAACACCCACTTCGTTGAGGGCGTTTCTGCCGCTAACCGTTAGGAAATAATATGTCATTTGATTTGATTGTTGCTGGTAGTAGAGACTTCATGCATTATAATTTATTAGAGGAGACATTAGATAAACTCTTAGTAAGGAGAGTTGATGAAGGTATAAATATAATAAGTGGGACAGCTAGGGGAGCGGATGAATTAGGTCAAGTATATGCAGATAAGAAGGGCTATGGTGTTATATTAAAGCCAGCTAAATGGAATCTGTATGGTAACTCAGCAGGATATAAACGTAATGCTGAGATGGCAGAGATAGCTGATGCTGTTGTATGTTTCTGGGATGGTAGCTCCAGAGGGACTAAGCATATGATTGAGATAGCTAAGAAGAAAGAGATACCATTACGTGTCGTCATGTACTGAGTCTGCCTCTGCCCCCTCTTACGAGGGGCATCGTCATCCTTAATCTTATCTTGAAGGAGATAATAAAGATGAATAATTTTTACATTGGATATATGGTTGCTGATAATGAACTAAAAGAAGTATATGATAGAAAGAAACAGGTACGGTATGATCCAGTGATCGAAAAGCGTCGAAGAGCTTGGATTAAGAGAGCATTAAAAAGCTTTGACAATGATCCCCCGGATACTTCTTTTCAGCAAGGATATAGACAGCTACTCATTGAGGAAATTGAAACTCTCCATCTTTTAAATAGATAAGGATCACGCCAGCACCCCCCTCTTTGAGGGGCGCTGTCGCTTCTCTACATTTACAAAAAAAGAAAGGATAAAATGTTCAAGAAATCTGTAGCTTATTACAGACTTCATAGAGCAATTCTGCTCTATGATTAAAGGAGAAATCCAAAAATGTTAAACACTAGGTCCGAATGTCGTTCTGTAATGAAGGGGAAGGATATTCCCTTATCACATGCATCAACGTTGGACATTCTTGTTCACGCTGCATTGCATGATTCAAATAGGGATGTAGCTGTAAGCTGCATCGCAGAATTTGAACGGCGTCAGGATAATAACTTAAAGACTGATAAGGTACACCGTGCTGAAAGGAATCAGCAGTGCATCGATTACATCAGCCACTCCATTGTGAGTGATTAATTATTCTACTAAAGATAGGGGGATGTGTAGCGTTTGTCCCCCTATTTTACTTTATTCTATGGAAGGTCTGGTTGAGTGAATGTTGTAAGCCAATGAAGGCACGACTATCGGTGCTGGAGGTCTGTACAATACAACAGGGTGGGTACAGCCACCTAATGAAGGGTTCGATTCCCTTCCCTTCCATCTTTTAATTAGATAAGGAGAACCAAAATGGATAGTAACTACATTAAACATGAAGTAGTTGCAGATATGGAGTATGCTTTAAAATGTTTTATGGACAAACTAAGAATACTTGAAGCATTAGATAAAGATGTATCTTCTTCAGGATCATATGACTTATATGATTATCTTAAAACTTTAAACAATGGATATGAAACTTTAGTAGATTGTCTTAATAGGGCTGGTAAAATTATACCTTATCAGGAAGAGAAATAAAATGGAAACACCAACCGCCTACGCTGCCATTCGCACACGCTTCTTTGGACCGACTAACACGAAGGGTGCTCGCATTATAGCCAACCGTTCTGCTACAGGTTGTCCCTTCAATTTGGCGGAGCGAATTACAAAGCATTATGATTACGAACTGGATGCCTTGAACAACCACTATGAAGCAGCAGCCTTGTTTCTTGCCAAGTACAATCAATTTAAGACACCTACGATCAATAAAGAAGGACTGTGCTTCGATAACGACTACTACTGGACATGGCGTACATAACCATAACAGAATGGAGTAATTTTAAATGAGACATCAATCATATCTAATAATTATGTTTCTAATATTAGTATGCTTAGTAATATTAATAACTCCTGCGTATGCTTCAGAAGAATTGAATGACAATGAGTATACAGAAAGAAAGTGTCTAGTAGAGGCTATCTATTTTGAGGGAAGATCTGAGTCAGTGTTAGCACAGCTTGCAATAGCTAATGTAATCTTAGAAAGAGTAAAACAACCTGCTTTCCCTGACACAGTTTGTAAAGTAGTAAGAGCAGGAAGATATTATAAAGGTAATCCTATAAGAAATAAGTGTGCATTCTCTTATTGGTGTGATGGTAAGTCAGAGAAAATGTATAATAAAAATGCTAAAGAAATAGCTATAGAAGTAGCAACTATGGCTGTAAAAGGCGTCTTAGTTGACAGTACTATGTATGCTACACATTACCATGCTACCTACGTTTATCCTTACTGGGCTAGACACCATACCTTTGAGATAATCGGTCAGTTAGGCTTTCATATTTTCTATATACAACACTGAGGTAAATAATAAGTATGAAATTAACTAAAGAACAAATGATATTATTACAAGAATGGGAACAATTAAATTGGCTCATTAATCGTTTTAATATGGATGTTGAACATGCTCTTGATACTATGATTAGATATAAGCAAGACATGACTTTCCTTATTGACTACGTTGATCGGCATCGCCCCCTCTCTTGAGGGGCGTTGCCTTTCTTTATCATCTTTCAATGGAGAATCAAATGTTTACTACTAAATTAGAATCCGAACTAGAAGTTGTTAGCTCTATTTTGTTAGTTAAACCTACTAATAAATTATATTATGCTTTGAAAACTATTGAAGCTAATAGAAATATTCTTCCCGATAGTATAAAAGAACTTAAGAATTCTATTATAGAAAATAATGCACTACGTCTAGTGCCATTGTTAATAGATAGTAACTATTATATTATTGATGGACAAACAAGATATGAAGCAGCTAAAGAATTAAACTATCCTTTTTATATACAAATGATTGGTAGTAATTCTTATACAATGCAAGATTTAATATCTATTAATACAACACAAAAGAATTGGAAATTGTTTGATTACCTTAATCATTATACAATAAGTAACAGTCCTGAATACCAAAAGTTTTCCGCAGTATATGAAACAAATAAGATTACTATGGGTGTATTAATAGCGATCTTTAATCAAGATTGGGTAAGAAAAAGAAAGTATTCTAAGGAATTTAAAGAAGGTAATCTAAAGTGTGATACTACAATATTAAACCATGTTAATGATACCCTATATAAAATAAGAAAGATTAGTAAAACACCCTTGAATCCTATGCTAGAAAAATCTACAATAAAAAATCAACACTTTCAACAAGCTATACTAGCACATCTACTGACAGAGACCTTTGATTTCATGGGTTTCATATCAAAAGTTGCTAAGTATCCTAATGAGTTTAATAAACTTAGAAAGACAAGTGATTTTATAGAGCATATAAAAGAAATTAATAACAGTCATAAATTATATTAAGATAGGGGACTATATAACAATGCGACATTCAAAAGAACTTATTACAGAGATTTTAGAACTCTGGCATAAAGGATGTAGTGCTAGAGACATATCTAAAGATCCTCTTATTATGCATATGTTTATGGAAAATTCTTTAACATCCAGAACCTTGACAAAAAATATAATTATAGGTATCATTAATAGAAATGGTGGTAGCTTTCAAAAAGGATTAAAGATATCAGAAGACTATGAACCTAAATCATTTCATAAATTAAATGATCAGATAAAACAATATAATTTAAAAGCAAAAATGCTAAGAGAAAAAAATAAATACAGAGAACGTAAGTGTTTAAAGTGTCAGGGAACATATCTATTACCTAAGAATATTTATTTCTGTGATCCTTGTACTAAGTTAAATAAAAAGTATATAGATACTTCAGGATATTCTGTTCATTTAAATACGGTATAACTTGGAAAAGTTCCCCCCTCTTGAGGGAACTTTCCCTTCATCTTTGGAGAATACTATGGCAATTCCTAAGTTTAAAACTAAAAAAGATATTCTTGATTATGCTTTAAATGGTACTGAGCCATTGGTACAACAGATTGTAAGGTATAAGATAGAACAATCAGGTGCGTCTTTAAATGTAGGTGAGGTTAATAATTATATTAAAAAGGAAATGATATCCTTTCAAAATGATTATGATGATTGGTTGGATTGTAATGGAATATGATTCAAAATCAATGTACATGCCTATCATGAGTCTTGAGGAATTTAAAAGTCTACAAGGAATGAAAGGTATTAAGTTATCTGTAACTGAATTTACTCAGGCATATCTAAACTATATGGAACATGCCAAAAGATTAAATGAAACAGGAAGGCATATGGGTGATGGCTAAAAAAATTGGTAGTACATACGATCCCTCAAGACATAGAATAAAAAAGAGAACTTCAATAGGACAAAGCTCAAGGTCTCGGCCTAAGAATAAAAGTAAAAGATTATCTTGGAAACGTACAAGAGGACAAGGTTAATGATTATAGATTATAGAGCAATGTTTGAGAGAGAAAAACGCTTCTGGGATTTACATGAGGAGATATGTAAAGAACTTATAGCCGATGGTATGCGTCCTGATAGAGCAGTTATATATGCTGATAAAGAAGCAACATCACGTATGGATAATGAACAAATTGAAAGTTATTAAGATGCCTACTTTTAATGTGAGTCAAGAATGTAATGAGTGTGAAGATGGTAAAGTCTATAGAGATATGGTTACGACAGTATCACATATATGTTTTTTTTGTGATGGTAATACTACAGTAGAACGTGAAGTTAATTATTATGATACAGAAGAGGAGGTAAGAGAAGATTACCCTGACGCACTACAAGTAACTAAACTAAATTCGGTTCGTCCCCTCTCTTGAGGGACGACCCTCATATCACAATATAAAAGGTAAGACAATGCAAATGTTTAATCACGATGAAATTGAATTCGAAGTAGAAAAATTTGTTATACCTGAAGTTCCTACAAATTTAGGTGTTGGATTACGTAGAAAAGATACTGGAAAAGTTCTTTCCATAGTCTCAGAAAACTATAATGTCATACAATATAAGGATATTGTTGACAAGCTTGAAGATGCTTTGACTCTTGCATCTCAAGATAGTTCTATTAATCTTGACTTAAATGAGACTAAGTTTGATATTAATGTTATAGATAATGGAGCCAAGCTGGAACTTAGAGCTAGATTTCATGGACAGAAAACATTTCTTAATGGTTCGACAGGATTCTTAGGGACTGGTGGTAATGATATGGTTGTACCAGAGTTTGTCTTTAGAACATCTCATGATAGAACATGGGCAAACAATGGTATGATGGGTATATGGCGTGCTAAATGTTGGAACACTCTAGTAGCAGGTAACAAACTTGCCTATGTATATGGAAGACATACTAAAAACTTTGATGTTCTAGGTTTTGCTGGAAAAATTGGTAGAGCTACACAGTATATCAGTGGTGAAGGTATGGATAAAATTAAAATGTGGTATGAGACACCTGTTAAACGTGATCAAGTTATAGAATTGTTTAAAAATACAGTAGCTAAACGTACTGATAATGTATCAAGAGAAAATGAAGGTAATAAAATTATGCTATCAAATCTAATGAAAATATTTGATGAAGAAAGTAGACACATCACTGGTCGAGGTGCTTACCAAAAGTATGGTACTAATACTGGAGGTACTCTATATAATATATACAACGCTGCTACTTACTGGTCTTCACATCCTTCCTTAATGACAGGTAAAAATGCTGGTACACTTTACGAAGGTTCTGACATTTCTGAGATACCTGAAAATAAAATAAAGATTAAAAATAGAGAGGATAGAGTTGTCAAGATGATTGAATCAAATGCTTGGAAGAATCTTGAAATGACCCTTGAAAATACCCAACCCCTAATGGCTCAAGCTATCTAAAAATAAATGAATTATCTTGTTGACTCTATTTTTTGGATATGCTATAAACCTTTAGTCATTAAACAGAAGGAAATAAAATGACTCTTATATCTGGTAAAGCTTATTGGGCATCTATCACTGCTCCCAATACTACGTTCGAACCTTGTTGGACAATCGATGTAACTCTCGATGAAGAAAACTATGAGAAAGTTATAGCTGATGGTGTACCTGTTAAAAATAAAAGTGATGATCGTGGAAACTTTGTTACCATCAAGCGTAAAGTAGATGGTAAGAACGGTCCTAATCTAGCACCTGAACTAGTTGATGCTCAACGTCAGCCAATGTTTAATACATTGATTGGAAATGGCTCGGATGTTAATGTTCTTTATCGTCCCTATGATTGGACTCATAAACAAAAGTCAGGGCGTTCTGCTGACTTACAAAAAGTTCAAGTAGTAAATCTAATTGCTTATGAGTCAGATGATTCAGAAGATTTTGAAGTTCTTGAATCTGGCTATACATCGGATGATGATATTCCTTTTGCATCCTAACTGAAAGGGGGAGGGCTACACTACGTAGCTCTCCCAATTCTATATGACTAAAGATATAACAACACTAGTAGAAGATATCTATAATCTTTTTGATGATGAAACTGTACCTGACATAGATGTAGTAACTGAACATGTTAATACATTCTGTCTTGAAGTTGGTAAACAATTAGTTTCTTCTTTGTTTGAAGATAGAAAAAAAGATAACAACTTAAGGTTGTCAGCTATAGGTAAACCAAACAGACAGCTATGGTATAAAGTAAATTCAATAGAAAAATCTGAACCTCTTCAACCTTCCACAAAAATTAAATTTTTATATGGTCACATACTAGAAGAACTTCTTTTGTTTTTCACAAAGGTATCAGGACATACTGTCGAAGGTACTCAAAAAGAATTAGATATTTCTGGTGTCAAAGGACATCAAGATGCTATCATTGATGGTGTCCTAGTCGATTGTAAGAGTGCCTCGGGAAGAGGCTTTGAGAAATTTAAATATAATAAAGTAGTAGAGGATGATCCCTTTGGATACATCCCTCAAATATCAGCATATGCTGAAGCCAATGGCTTAGATAAAGCTGCCTTCTTAGCTATAGATAAATCAACAGGTGAGATATGTTTAACTCCCGTACATTCGTTGGAGATGATCAATGCTAAAGATCGTGTGGATTACCTTAAAAAAATGGTGGTGTCTCCTGATATGCCTGACAGGTGTTATTCCGATATACCTGATGGTAAGTCTGGCAACCATAAGCTTGCTGTTGGTTGTGTTTATTGTGACTATAAGCAGTCCTGTTGGAGTGACGCTAATGGTGGTAAAGGATTACGTGTGTTTAACTATTCACAGAATAAAAGATATCTTACACAGGTAGGAAGAGAACCTGATGTTGAAGAAGTAAACTTATAAATAGAAATGCATTGGAAACATACTAAAAAAAACATACCAGATCCTGATAAATATTTTGGATTTGTCTATAAGATAACAAATAAAAAAACAAATAAATCTTATATAGGTTGTAAGCAATACACAATGAAACGCAATGGTAAAAAGGTTGCGTCTAACTGGAAAGAATATATGGGATCTTCTAAAGATTTATTAGAAGATATAAAAAAAGAAAGTAAAAAGAATTTCTCATTCGAACTTATAGATCAGTATGAAAATAAAAGAACGATGAAGTATTATGAACTTCACTATCAAATAAAGTTAGGCGTTCTTACGAAAATGGTTGACGACACTGATGAGTTTGCGTACTATAATAAATATGTTGGTGGTCGTTTCACAAGACCGATAAAAGGAGCAGCTGATATGGAGGAAATTGATAAGGAAAAACAAATACTTAATAAACAAGTAGGTAGTTTAAAGAATCAACTCTATAGATCTCAAAAAAGGATAGAAGTTTTGACAAAGGATTTAGAGAAGGCATCGGGAATGGCAATAGATAAATCTTGGGAATCCCTAAAGCAAACTAATGTAATAGACTTTGAAGCTTACAAAAAGAAATTTAAAACAAACAGAGAAGAGTATCATGCACTACATGACTTCATGATCGAGTGTGGTTATGATCCTATGGATTCAGATGATGTCTCTCAATTCTGGAGTGATGTTGAAGAAGGCAGTTCGGGGTATGACCAATAAAAATCTTTGGGAAAAGGAAAGAAAGCAGTTGTTTAAAGAATTAACATCTCGCTATCAAGAAGAAGGTTACGATGTTAAAACTGCTAAGCGTTTTGCTAAAGAAGAAATAGAAGAAATAATGTCTGATCAAAATGATTTTATTGCTAACATCCAAAATGATATTGAAGAATATAATTAGTGTCAGCACCCCCCCTCTTTGCGGGGGCGCTGCCACATGAAAAATATTTGGAATTTAGTTTTGTCTCGAAAACAAAAAGAAATTATTTTAGAATCTTTTCAAACATCTAGGGAAGCTGTAACTGCTCTTAAATATCGTTATATTTTATGGAATCATCTTGGTGCTAATCCAGAGTTTTCATATAGCATTAAAAAAGTTTCTTTAAAATGAAAAAGATACTCTCAGTTTTTAAAAGAAAAGGAAGGCAGTCCCCTGTAGTTGAGTATGATGATACATTTTTTACTATGGAAAAGATCGATCAAATAGAATTTCTAGAACTTATAGGAAAGGAGATAGAGGCAGTCAGAAAAAAGATTTGCAATGATATGTTTGAACTTAGCAAAGGAAAGCTATAATGCAAGAAGGCTGGCTAAATAGAGGCCCGTGTCCTCAATGCGGAGCTAGTAAAGCGAATGTCCAACACTCAGATGGTCATTCGTTTTGTTTTAGTTGTGAAAGTCGTTTCTCTAATACACTGGATATTAATATGCAAACTATTCCTAAAGAAAATAAAGTAAAGTATTTAGCACAAAGTTCACCTTTAAAAACTGATGGTTATAGCGATGCAATTCCAAGCAGAGCTATAACTTTAAAGACTACAAAAGTATACAATACATTTGTAGCATCTAAGAATTCTGATACAGAACAAAGCCATCACATATATAAATATATGGATAGTAATGGTGATCATGTTGCTAGCAAAGTTAGAACAGTAAAGGATAAAGAGTTTTGGATAGAAGGGGATATATCTAAAGCTGTTTTGTTTGGTCAGGATTCCTTTTCTAAGGGAGGTAAGTATGTAACTCTTTGTGAGGGAGAGTTAGATGCAATGAGTGCTTATGAAATGCTAGGTTCAAAATGGCCTGTTGTTTCAATTAAAAATGGATGTAAGTCGGCAGTTAATAATTGTAAACAAGCATTTGATTTTCTTGATAGCTTTGAAAAGATAGTTGTTTGTTTTGATAATGATGCACAAGGTAAAGAAGCAGCTATACAAGTAGCTCAACTATTTGAACCAAACAAATGTCGAATTGTTTCTTTAGATCTTAAAGATCCTAATGAATACATTATGATAAATCAAAGAGAAAGGTTTACTAAAACATGGTGGGCAGCAGAATCTTATACTCCCGCTGGTATTATTAATCTTGATTCTTTAGGAGATTCTTTATACGAAGAAAACTTTTGCTATAGTTGTCCCTATCCATGGGAAGGTTTGAATAAGAAAACATATGGTATGCGTACTGGTGAGTTAGTTTGCTTTACATCAGGCGCTGGTATGGGTAAGTCGAGTATCATGAGAGAACTTATGCACCATATTCTTAATAATACAGAAGATAATATAGGTGTGTTAGCTCTTGAAGAGAGTGTTCGCAATACAATATTTAATATAATGTCTGTTGAGGCTAACGCTCGTCTCTATATTAAGGAAGTCAGAGATCAATTTGATAAAGAACAATTAAAAGATTGGCAGAAAAAGACTATAGGTACTAAAAGATTTTTTGCCTTTGATCATTTTGGAAGTATAAGTAACGATGAGATATTAGATCGTATACGTTTTATGGCAAAGGCTTTAGATGCTAAATGGATATTTCTAGATCACCTTAGTATCCTTGTGTCAGGCCAAGAAGATAATGTAGATGAAAGAAAATCAATTGATATCCTGATGACTAAGCTTCGTTCTCTTGTTGAGGAGACAGGGATATCTTTGTTGCTTGTAAGCCATCTAAGGAGACCGTCAGGTGATAGAGGTCATGAAGATGGTAGAGAAGTTTCCTTGTCCCATCTCCGTGGTTCAGCAAGCATTGCACATCTTAGTGATAGTGTCATAGCACTTGAAAGAAATCAGCAAGCAGATAATGAATTTGAAGCTAACACTACTACAATAAGAATATTAAAGAATAGATATACAGGAGATACTGGGGTAGCTACTTACTTGCATTACGATAATGAAACTGGTAGAATGACAGAAGTTGACTCTATAAACGAAGAGGATGAAGATGAATACGACCAAACGCTTTGATAGAGCTTTGTATAATCAAGCAGATACTGCTGCTAAAGATGCTATAATAGAATGGCTTCGTAAAAAAGATTATATAAATATAAATGATAAAGAAACAATGTCCTTTGATATTGTGTGTAATCGTGTGCAAGATACAGATGATGAACCTATCAAGTACTTTTTTGAGGTTGAGATAAAATATTCATGGAAGGGTGAATGGCCTGAAGACTGGGAAGAAATACGTATCCCCTATCGTAAACATAAGTTAATAGATAGGTGGGTAAATCAATTTATATATGATGATCTAACATTTGTAATTTTTAGAAATGACTGTAAACAGGCATGGTTTATACCCGGAGATGTCGTATCTAAAGGTAAGGTTAAAGAAGTATCTAATCGAAATGTCAGTAAGGGTGAAAAGTTTTATCATATAAATACTAAGGATGCCGATTTAGTAGACATGTAATGAAAGCTATTATAGATATTGAAACAGACTCACTCAATGCAACAACAATTCATTGTATTGTTTCAAAAGATTATGATACTGGAGAAATTAAAACATGGGTACTTGAAGAATGTAAAGATTTTGTGGAGTGGTCTAAGAAAGTAGATCAATTCATAATGCATAATGGCGTATCATTCGATGCGCCGTTTCTTAATAAAATATTAGGTTGTTGTATTAAGGTTGCTCAGGTTAGAGATACTTTACTGGAGTCACAACTTTTCAACCCTGTAAGAGAGGGTGGACATTCCCTAGAATCATGGGGAAAACGTTTAGGTTATACCAAAGGAGACTTTAATGAATTCAAATACTACAGTGAAGAAATGTTGGAGTATTGTATCCGTGATGCGGAACTTACTTGGAAGCTTGCTCATCACTTGGAAAAAGAAGGGAAAAATTTCTCAAATAAATCTGTAAGACTTGAACATAATATAAGAGCTATACTAAATCAACAACAAAATAATGGGTTTGCTTTTAAGATACGTGAGGCAACTATATTACTATCGAAACTAGAACAAGAAGAAAGGCAATTAGAAAAAGACGCACAGGATATCTTCCCACCAATCCCACTTAAACTAAAAACAAAAGTTAAATATATTCCTTTTAACATCGCTAGTCGAAAACAAATTGCTGAACGTCTTATAGAAAAAGGTTGGGAACCTAAGATGTTCACAGAAAAAGAAAACATAATTGTCAATGAAAAAACTTTAGCTACTTGTGATCTACCAGAAGCTAAGATGTTTAGTAGATTCTTCTTACTGCAAAAACGAACAGGTCTATTAAAGTCATGGATAAAAGCATGTAATGAAGATGATAGAGTAAGAGGAAGAGTACTTACATTAAAAACTATTACGGGCAGAATGGCACACCATAGTCCTAACATGGCACAAGTACCTGCTATCTATAGTCCTTATGGAAAAGAATGTAGAGATCTGTGGACTGTTAGTAATCCTGAAACACATTCTTTAGTAGGTACAGATGCATCAAGCTTAGAACTACGCTGTCTGGCACATATGATGAAGGATAAAAACTATATACAAGAAATATTAACTGGTGATATTCACTTAGCAAATATGAAACTTGCAGGATTGGAAAATAGAGATCAAGCAAAAACATTTATCTTTGCATTTTTATATGGGGCTGGTCCTGCTAAAATTGGTAGTATTGTAGATGCTGGGGCAGAAGAAGGTACAGAACTAATTGATAGATTCTTAGATAGATTGCCTGCACTAAAAGGTTTACGTACTAGGAAACAAAAAGAAGCATCTAATGGTTGGATAAAAGGACTTGATGGGCGTCATTTAAAAATAAGATCCCAACATGCCGTTTTAAATACTTGTATTCAAGGGGCAGGTGCCGTAGTATGTAAGCAATGGCTTATATGTATTACAAAAAAAGTACAACACTCTGGAATAGATTCTAAATTAGTAGCCTCCATACACGATGAGTATCAATTTGAAGTTAGTAACAAAGATATCATTCGTTTCTGTGCCATAACTAAAGAAGCTATCCAAGAAACAACACGGATACTTAATATGAAATGTGATTTAGATTGTGATTATAAAGTAGGAAAAACATGGGCGATGACACACTAAAAGATAATAGATATAAAAAACTTTATGTTTCAATTATCTTTCAAGCATTAATGGATTTAACAAAACTTAATACTTCCATAACAGATACAAGTATTTCTATTGCGAGATCTTCTGCATACTCTTGGTTCTTTACAACGATAGGAGTGACTGCAAAAGACTTTGAAGAAATCTGTGACAATGCTGGACTAGAGCCTACGTTTATTAGAAACTTTGCTTATGAAGTTATGGATTCAGGAGAAGATAAAGATGTTAAAAAAAGAATCACTCAATTCTTTAGTGAGTGAGAATATGCATGATTTTGTTATGAGAAAAAATAAAGAAGTTACTAAACAGAAAGCTTTAGATAGACAAGTGGGTGGTAAACATTATAAACACTGTGGCATACAGCCTGTAGAATATATCAAGGCCAATAACTTAGACTACCTTGAGGGTAATATTGTTAAATATATTACAAGGCATCGTACAAAGTCACAAGGTCGGGAAGATATAGAAAAAGTAATACATTACGCACAGTTTATTTTAGAATTTGATTATCCAGAGGGGGAATAGAATGTCACAGTTTAGATCTAACGAAAATCCAATGTTTCGTTCGAAGTTTAGTGAAGATATATTTAAACATAAGTACGCACATCATGGTTGCGAGACATGGGATTCCTTGGCATCGGTCCTTGTTGAGGATGTCTGTCAAGATTTAATGACAGAGGATGAAAAGAATCACCTTAAGTGTCTTATCACAGATCTAAAATTTATTCCGGGAGGACGTTATTTATATTATGCTGGCCGCCCTAATAAGTTTTTTAATAATTGTTACCTGCTTAAGGCGGAGGAAGATACACGAGAAGACTGGGCAGATATCTCTTGGAAGTCTGAGTCCTGCCTGATGACAGGGGGTGGTATTGGTATTGATTACTCTGTCTACCGTGAAGAGGGGCGTATCCTGAATGGTACGGGAGGTCTATCTTCTGGGCCTATTCCCAAGATGATGATGGTCAATGAGATTGGTCGCAGAGTAATGCAGGGTGGTAGCCGTAGGTCTGCTATCTATGCCAGCCTTAACTGGAAGCATCCTGATATAGATAAGTTTCTTTCCTCAAAGAACTGGTATGATATGCCGGTAGGTACAACAGGGTTTTCTATTGGACAGGTTAAAGAACAAGACTTTAACTTTATTGCTCCCTTGGATATGACCAATGTGAGTGTAAACTATGATACCGAATGGTTACTTAACTACTGGAAGACAGGAGATGTTGGCGATACTTTTAGAACTAATGTCAAACAAGCATTATCTACGGCAGAGCCGGGGTTTTCGTTCAATTTCTTTGACAAGGAAAAGGAAACACTTCGTAATGCTTGTACGGAGGTTACATCCGAAGATGATTCTGATGTTTGTAATCTTGGCTCTGTTAATATGGGCAGGATTGATGACTTAGCGGAGTTTGCTGATGTAGTAGAGCTTGCTACAAAGTTCCTGCTATGTGGTACATTGCGTGCTAAGCTACCTTATGATAAAGTATATAAGACACGGGAAAAGAATCGTAGACTTGGCCTTGGACTGATGGGAATGCATGAGTGGCTTATAAAAGGAGGCGAAAAGTATGAGGTTACAGAAGGACTTCAAAAATGGTTGGCAGTTTATAAAGGAGTTAGCGATAACACTAGCACCAAGTTTTCTGATACTCTTGGCTGTAGTCGTCCTGTTGCTAATAGAGCTATTGCTCCAACAGGGTCCATAGGTATTCTTGCTGGTACATCAACAGGTGTAGAGCCTATCTTTGCTGTTGCTTATAAGCGCAGGTATCTGAAGGGTGGTAATCGTTGGCACTACCAATATGTTGTAGATAGTGCAGCACAAGAGATCATTGATCTTTATGGTACTGATCCTGAGAAGATTGAATCAGCACTTGACCTTGCCGAAGACTATAAGAGGCGTATAGCTTTTCAGGCTGGTGTACAGGATTATGTAGACATGTCTATATCTTCAACCATTAACCTTCCGAAGTGGGGGACAAAATTAAACAATGAAGATACTGTGGATGAGTTTGCTGATACTCTTGCTTCTTACGCTCACCGGTTGCGTGGTTTCACCGTGTATCCTGACGGATGCAGAGGAGGACAACCACTTAGCAGTGTGTCTTATTCTGAGGCTGTAGAGAAGCTTGGTGAAGAATTTGAAGAAGGGCTAGAGACACATGACATCTGTGATATTACAGGTCATGGTGGAAGCTGTGGAATATAACACTCGTAGTTCAACTGGATAGAACAATAGATTTCTAATCTATAGGTTGCAGGTTCAAGTCCTGCCGAGTGTACCAAAAAGTCCTTGCAAAAAAGATAGTTATATAGTATAATAGTGTATGGACCCGTTTTAAAAGGATATATATTAAGAGATGAGAAAAGCACCTAACACCGTTTACATAGGCTATGATCCTAAAGAGGATATAGCTTATGAAGTTCTTAAGTTTACCATTGAAAGAATAGCCGTGGATAATGTACGCATTGTCCCTATCAGACGTGACATCGTGGAGAAGATGGGCATCTACAATCGGCAGCATACTGTGGTAGCCGGACAGTCTATTGATAATATAGATGGCAAGCCATTCTCAAGTGAGTTTAGTTTCACACGATTCCTTGTGCCTGCCCTTAACATGTACGAGGGATGGGCATTGTATATGGACTGTGACATGTATCTTCGCACAGATATTAACGAACTCTTTGAAGAATATAAAATAGATTACTATCCTCTCTATTGTGTAAAGCACAAGTATGCGCCGGGTGATGGGGTAAAGATGGACGGTCAGAAACAGGAGAACTATCGCAGGAAGAACTGGTCAAGCTTTATGCTTTTCAATTGTGCACATGAACTGAACAAACGTCTGACAGTTTCAGATGTAAATACTAAACCGGGTTCTTGGTTGCATGGGTTTGAGTGGTTGCCGGATAAGGAGGGTGATATTGGGACCATCCATGAGGAATGGAATTGGCTGGATGGTCACTCTGATGTTGATATAAAAGCCAAGAATGTTCACTTCACCACAGGAGGACCATGGTTTAAGGATTGGACGTGTAAGCGTGCACAGGATGGTATGTATGCCTCTGAGTGGAATGGAGACTACACTTATCTTGCCGGACATGGGATGGTCAAACCCTATGAACTATAAAATTGTAACAGCTTTTAATGAGAGTATTCTGCAACAGAATGCTTCCAAACTTCTGGAAAGCTTTAAGAATAACTGGCAACCTACTATTGAGTTTCACTGTTACTATTATGATTTAGATATTAAAAACTATTCGCTGCCCAAAGCTAAGAATATTAAATACCATAACTTGGAAAACATTGAAGAGTATACTGATTTTATCAAGAACAACAAGACGCATAATGGAACCGAGGGTGGGACCATAGTCTATGCTGAAACTCTGGACGGGATATCTGAAGCACCACAAGTATTTGCCATGAGTGAGTGTGCTTTTGACAACCAAGGGTCTTGGCTTATATGGCTTGATCCGCTGACTATCCCTGTCAAAGACATCAGGGAAAATACTCTGAAGAGTTACTTCCCCAAGGATGAGCGCCAAACAGATTTTGTCTGCTTGGAAGATGGGGATTATTTTGCAGGTTTTAATCTTTCGAAACAGACACCGGTTGATTTACTTGGTGATCTTCGTGGAGCATATGTCTCTGGGGAGTATATGAACTATCGTGAGTGGGGTTCTACTTTTATTCTTAGCCGACTGCTTACTATCTATGGCGCTCATGGGATCAAGATACATTCCTCTGATTCTTTCAAAGACTTGTTTGCAAACCTGAAAGATAAGGACTCTCTGAATACTAGAGATGGCTCGGGGAACAGGATTGTGGCTTTGTCTGATACGATTACATCCCCGGATATCCTACCTACCCGATATAAGCAGCTTGCTGATTTAATCAGGTTCTATGAACCAAAGACAATCCTTGAGACTGGTACATGGAATGGCGGCAGAGCAGTTGAGATGTGTCTGGCTGCCTTTGAAAAGAAGGACTCAGTTCACTATATTGGTTATGATTTATTTGAGGATGCCACATCAGCCACAGACAAAGAGGAGTTTAATGTTAAGGCACATAATACTATTGCTGCTGTGCGTCAAAGGTTTGATGACTTTAAGGAACATATGAAGAAGGAGAAAGATAAAAACTTTTCATATGAGTTATACAAAGGTAATGTTCGTGATACGTTGAAGTTAGGTATCATGGAACAGGATGGGAAGAGTGTTAACAGGGTAAGCACAGGCACGCATGAAAAGGCCCCTATTGATTTTGCTTTTATAGGTAGTGGCAATAGTGAGCAGACTGTTAAACATGAGTATGAGAGCCTGAAGAATGTTCCTGTTGTTGTTATGGATCACTTCTTTACCGAAGAAGAAAATGAGGAAGACCCTGATGCTGTTGTAATTCCAGATGAAATATATCAGGGCGTTAAGAAAGTCTTTGACTCAGTTAAAACTAAAAAAGTAAATGCTGAGAAAACTACTGAAGACGGATGGACAGAGTTTGATGAAAAAACTTCAACCAGAAAACACGTTCTGCCATCCAGCGACAGGGTTGTTCCTGCCGGACATACGCATCTTGCTGTGTTCCTTCATGATAAGGATCTGGCAGAAGTACCTGAAGATCTGAAACGAGTAGCTATTATTGTACACCCCAGAGATTGTGTACCCAAAGATTATATTGCTAATAATATTAAATCAAATATGGAAACTATTGATAAAGATAAGTGGGTAAAGAAGCATCCCTCTCATAGAGAGGTCGGGGTTATTGTTTCTGCCGGACCCTATCTTGACTATAAGAAACTGAAAAAGTTCATACGTGAGCATCCGGGATGTAAAGTTCTTACTGTCAAACATGCTTATCCGGGTCTGCTGAAGAATGGTATTAAGCCATGGGGTTGTGTTGTTCTTGATCCAAGACCTATCACCGGCAAGAGTACGCATAACATTATACGTAAAGATTTGTTTGCCACTCTGGACAAGGATACTAATTTCTTTCTGGCATCTATGACAGATCCCTCCGTAACAAACTTCTTTAAAGATAAGGATGTACGTCTATGGGGGTGGCATGCCTTCACTGATTCTCTGAGACAGGAAGAAGATCAGGGACATCAAATCCAGAACCAACAAGTTAAACTTAATGAAGAACTTGGTATTCCAAAAGGAGCTACCCTGATTACTGGTGGTACATGTGCTGCAATGCGTAGCATTGGTTTACTGCATACAATGGGCTTCAGAGATTTACATCTGTTTGGCTTTGACTGTTGTCGTAAGAAGCCTACCAAGAAAGAAATGACAGAGACCACCGGTGATCTTGAGGGCGGGGAAACTCCACGGCCTAAGTATATTCAGGTGAATGTGAAAGACAAGACATACTGGACAACCGGTGAGCTACTGGCAATGGCACAGGATTGTGAGAAAGTATTTAATGATCCGGGTATGGAGGGTGTTATTTCTTTTCATGGAGAGAATACAATGATTGCTGATCTCTGGAAAATAAAAGAGAAACAGGATAAAAGTATTAAATTTACAGGATACTACGATGTCTGATATACAAAGAGAGGTAACCCTAAGCAGACTAAACTCTTCTTCTGAGTATGTTGCACTACTTGACATGTACAAAGACATGCATAAAATATCTGATGGGATGTTCAATGGGAGAAGCTTGCTTAAGTTTGTTGATATAATTAAAGCATATCTGGAAAACAATAACTGCAAGTCTATACTGGATTACGGGTGTGGTAAGGGTATTCTTTATTCAGATGATTATAGTGTATTAACCACCGAGATTGATGCTCCCCTTCATAAGTATTGGAATCTGGATAGTTATGAACTATTTGATCCGGCACATGAAGAGCACTCTAAACTACCTGCCCATAAAAAGGATGCTGTTATTTGCACTGATGTCCTTGAACACATTACTGAAGACGATCTTGACTGGGTAGTAAGTGAAATATTCTCATATGCAAAAAAGATTGTCTTTCTTAATGTAGCCTGCTTTGAAGCACTGAAGACCCTGAAAGATGGGAGGAATGCACATATATCCGTATTCAGCCCTGACGAATGGTTGCAGTTTCTTGCTGAAAAGAGCAGGGAATTTAAACATCTAAAGATATATCTCTTTGCAGACACTGTTGGTGAAGATGAGAATGGCGACAGACAGTTCTTGACTGAGGGCTATCGTATTGATAGCTATCCCCGAATAACAAGTCTTAAACAGGAGGAAAAGTAATGTTAGGTATTGCAGAAACAGTGATTGGTGTAGCCGGTAAAGTACTTGATAAGTTTGTTGGCGACAAAGATCTGAAGGCTAAGCTTGAGGCAGAACTAAGCACACAACTAATAGCTCTTGATCTGGCACAGGCACAGGCTAATATAGAACAGGCAAAGCATCCTTCTATCTTTGTCAGTGGAGCTAGGCCCGCCATCATGTGGGTATGTTGTTTTGCTTTGGGTTGGCAGTTTATCTTTGCCCCTATCTTTAGTTGGGGACTTGCTATCTGGTATCCTGTTATCGGTTTACCATCCTTGGATACTCAAGCTCTTATGACCCTTCTTCTTTCTCTGCTGGGTTTGGGAGGTATGCGTACCGCAGAGAAGTGGAAGGGCGTTGCTCGTAACAACATGAAGTAGAGATTATATAATGTTAAATGAAAAACAAGAAAACTTCTCACAAGCTTACGTCTTACATCGTAATGCAACCGAAGCTGCTAAGGCTGCGGGATACTCAGATAAGTCAGCAGCTAATCAAGGTTATAGATTACTACAAAACAATGAAATTCTTGAACGTATTGAAGATCTTGCTAACGAATTAGAAACTAATATAAATGTTATTGAGGAAATAGAAAGTCAGTATACCTATGCCAAAGCTAATGGACATACTAACAGTGCCATTAAAGCTTTAGAACTTTTATCTCGTATCAGGGGCGCTCCATCTGATGATGCTTTAAAGATTGATCAAGAAAGTTTAGAAACTGAGATAGCAAAAAATATAGATATCTTGGGCGAAGAACAATTCTTTAAAATTTTAGGGAGAAGTTCTTTATTCAAAGAATTTTTTGAAGAAGAACCTCCAGTAGAAGAGGAAGATGATGAACAAACAGAAAGCAGCTAAAAAAATAGAGTATATGAATTTCTTAATCGAAGAAATAAGCATACAAAAAAACCGTATCGAAGATACTGATACGGGTCATATTCATACTACGGTAAATGTCTTACAGAAAAGAGTCGGGGAAATTCAGGAAGAACTTCTTAATTTATTATCAGAATGAATAAATCTATAGAACTTCCAACATCAAAAGTTGGAGATTTATTAGAGCTTAAAGCTGTATGTTGGCTCCTTGAGCAAGGATACGAAGTCTTTCGCAATGATTGTTGTACTGGTCCTATTGATATAATAGCTTTAAATAAAGAAACAAATGAAATATTAAAAATAGACGTTAAAACTACTTTTCTAAATACAAACGGAACACGTGTAAACCTTCCAAAATTAAACCAACTTCAAGTAAAGTTAGGAGTAAAAATATTAACTCTTAATAAAAAGACTAATGATTGGATGTTAGTTGATGGAAAACTAGAATCACAACAAATTTCTATTTAATTCTGTAAAAAAGGGGGCCAGAGAAGAGCGGTTAGTGCCCTTCCTTGGCCCCTTAGCTATGTCCATAGCCCAGAGGTACTGATACGCCTGTGGCCTACCTTCTAGCTCGTTTAAATAGATTTAGTAGTATGGAGAGATTATTTCACCCTCTTCATGGGTAATACTCTTGACAACCTCTGGAAAGAAGTGGAATAGCATGTTTTCCACCCCTATCTTCAGAGTTATTGTACTTGCTGAGCAGCCTGCACATGATCCTGTAAGTTTAACATGGACATTACCTGTGTCTTCGTTGTAATCCAGCAGTTCAATTGCACCACCATGCATAGCCAGAGATGGAGCTACATGTTCTGTAAGAACTTTCTCTATGTCCTCTTGTAGAGACATCTAAATTTACTTTTTATACCCGTTATATATTTTACCATTCAGTTTTTCAACCTGCATCTCCAGTTGACCTATCTTCAGATCTTGTCTTACATCACTTGGAAGACTACCTGATCCCCACTTACCTGCGGGCCAAAGCTCAACAAAGTTTGAGTTCTTACTAACATCTTTGGCTATCATCTGAATCTGAAAGTCATTGTGTTGCATAGATGCACTTAGCCCTGCCAGCCACCATACAGCCCCGGCGGCCTGAATGAACAGACCAACAGCAAGTGTTATAATAAATTTAGGGTCCATCATTTATAACTCCATATCCATGGGCGGGGACTCTTGTCTGTATCTTCTGCCGTATCCAAGTGCAGGAAACGACGTTCGTACATACCCCTCTGTGATACACCTATTCCTGTGAACCCATGTATGATGGCAAGACGTAGTACTCTGAATGCATCATGACCGGCCACAAGAATATCAACTGCCTTACCCTGTGTATGTGCTGAGTTAGGAGAGCCGCCTATTGTAGTATTATATGATATATCCCTGTACCCTGAAGACACTATCATTGGTCTTCCATAGTCTGATCTTAGTCTTTCAAGTCTTTCCATAAACTTCTCATCCATGCGGCATTCATCGGTGCCCCTACATTTCATCTCATCTCTGGTAAAGTGTTCCCAATCAGACACGGGTTATCCTTTCTAGTATGTTATCTACTTTAGTATCAAGCCTGTCAAATCTATCCATGATTTTCTCAATGTCTCTTTCTACTTCCAGCTTGGTGGCATAGGTCTTTGGAATTTCTTCTCTGGTCTGAGATATAATCTTTCGTAGCTGATCTATATGTGAGGAAGTTCCCCTCATCCACCACATAAAGCTACCCACAGCGATGGTTAGCAGACCATTCCACAGCATTGTTGCATCCTCCATCATATTACTTTACTCCGTAAGTTCTTCTTTGTTTAAATCAGCATACTTCCACATATTATGAAGGCTTCTTAAATCTTTAACGACATCTTGAAAGGGACGTTGAAACTCGCTTCCAAAGTAATGCCCATCAGCATAAGCAAGTCTTAATTTTTTAATAAAATCTTGGGACAATTCTTCAGGCATAAACTTATCTTTATTTATGTTTGAGATTTGTTTTAATGATAAACTACCTCGAATTGGTTTACTTCTTATAATAGCTTGAAGTTGCTTCTGAGGTAATACCCTAGAATAAAGTCTAATTAATTTTGCAATGCCCTGTTGAGCTACAAACTGTTCTTCAAACAATTCGTTATATTCTTTAAGCATATCCTCTGAATCATAAGGCAAAGATGGATCACCAACCTTAGCAAGCACCTCTCTCTTAGTATCTGTTAGATCTTTCAAGACATTTCTTTGTAGATTACGAGAGACATATGCAAATGTTTTTATTGGGTCCCATTCTTTTTCTCCTGAAGCAATTCCAAAAGTAGCAAGGGCCGGACCATACTTTGTATTAACATTATGACGTGCTAAAAAGGAACTAAGATCTGCGGAATCTTTAAATCTTTTTCTTTGTTCACCATAATATAAAGGTCTGAAAGCTCTTTCAATATCTGCTGTAAATGTAGAATGAGAGAATGCTCCGACATCTGCTGCTACTTCTGCGGTAGATTTTAAGGCTCCCGGAACCATTGTCTTTGCAATTTTAGTTAAGAGTTTAGCTCGTTCTTCATCTGTGGGAGCTTTTGCATAGTCATAAAAGTAACCCGCAACATCTGAAGCAAGGGAAGGTTCCATAAAACTACTAAGATAATTCCATACTGCTCTTGGAAATATTTCAGTTATAGCTTCTGTAGGATCTTCTCCTCTTGCAGCAGAGGCAAGATAAGGTGTGATGATATCAAGTACCGCAGCATCTGTATTAGAATAACTAAGATCACTATAGAAATACTTTCCATTCTTTCCTTTACGTACTGCAAGAGCATGGTCTTTTTGCCAAGGCATTAAACCTTCACGGATAGCATCTGCTGCTTCGGAAGTACCTTCTATTTGATTATAAGTATAAGCCATAGCGGCAGGTGCAGCGGCATAACCACTCTGCGCTAATATTCTTTTTGCTCCGGCCTTTACCATAGCCGTGTTGCCTTTTTCAAAACCTTCTCTTATTTCTGCACCGGCTGTCTTAAAGAGATAAAATTTATTACGTAAGTTCTCTGCTGGAAAAGCTGCAAAGTTACCCACGACAGGGACACCACGCATTTTTTCAATAATTTTAGGAATCCTACTATAGATAGGCACAAGATCTAAAGTTTTACCTGCTGCTATTTCATAATTTAAATTATCATCAAACTCTTTAAGTAACTTGTTTTGAATAGGTGATAATTCTATATTCCTTGCTTTGTTATCTAGTAGTATTCTAATGTTTTCCATCTGTTTAGAATTAAAAAACTCTTTTGCAAAGGAATTATTAACATACTCATTACGTAAAGCCATCTTATCAGCTTCACCCATTTCGTTCCAAATTCTTTTCTGTGTCATGGTTTCTCCAAACCACGTACCCAGTTTTCCAATATCATCAGTCATACTATAAAGTTTAACTAAAAACTTATCTAGTTTAGTATTGTCAAGGGCACCAAGTACCTGACCACTGGCAATACGGTGGGCTAGTTCCTTGCCAGTAACTTTTAAACCTACTTGTTTTTTTCCAACTCGATTTAATATTTGATTTAATTCAATCTGACTTCCTTTTAAACCAAGACGTTGAGCCATCTCAACTAACATTTTTTGTTCTTCTTTGGAAGCTGTTGTATAGAATTTAGCTAGGTGATAAAAACCAGAAATGTTACCTGAGTTAATCATATAACCACCAGCACCTAAAGCATTACGTACTTCAGCAACAGGGTTATAAACAGTCTTACCTTTTTTCAAATATCCTTGCATTTGAGAAAAGAAATTTAACCCGAATCTTAAAAACTTTTGACCACCATCAACAGAATTACCTAATATATCTTCATTACTAAGCATTTCTTTATAGCGTTTAGCAAAGTCTTTTCTAATGTAATACCGTTGTGTGTTGATGTCTGTAGGTAAAACTTTACCAGTAATATTATCTACTAAATAACTTACAGGATTACCTTCGTTATCTCTCTTAATTATTTTTTGATTATTCTGATCTAAGACAAACCTTTTATTAGCATCTGTTTCATAAACGTATCTTTTTATTCCTCTAGATCCTTCAAGATTAACTCCTAAATTAGCAGGTTCTACTACACCTGAATCTAATCCAAGATCTTTAGCTATTTGTTCAGGAACAAACTCACTTCTTTGTGGTAGTTGTATATCTCCACCAAGTTCTTCTGTAACATAACGCCCCGGAATATTAAAAAGAGCGTCAGGATCTTCTATTACATCTACATCCAGACGATTACCATAATTATCAAAAACAGGTTCAGGAGATGGCTCTCTAGGATCAACTATTTTTTTAACTTCTCCATTTAAAGGAACCATCTCTTCACCATTAGCTAGTAAACGTGCACCTTCAGCACTGTTTGCTGAGACAATTAAAGGATTTTCAGCAGTGCTTCTGGCTTGTAAATTTTGCTTTAATGTCCCAGCCATTCTGACATCTTTAATAGTATTAATCATATCCCCTACTGTTTCAGCCATACGTAAAGCAGGACTAAAGTTACGTCCCCATATCTGGTCTAAAACAGGATCTATATTTTTTTTCCTATACGTTATACCAAACTTAGCTTGCTGATCTAGTTTAGGATCATATTCTTTTTTTATTTCTAAACGTATTCTCTCATCTAATTTTCCCTCATCTAACTTGCCATTTTTTAGATAATCTTTATTATAATTTCTTTTATTATTAATATCTCTAGGATTTACTTGATCAAGTACACGTAATTTAATTAGCATAGAATCATCTTGTACTAATTCCTTTCCGACAGTATTGTAAGAGTCCGTGACTAACTTTTTATAATCAGCAAAGATATTAGAATTTTCAGGACGAGCCATAAACTTATCAAAGTCTTCTCGAAGAGTATAGAATTTTTCATGTACATCTCGTAGGTAGCTATCATTACCTTCAAAAATTTCTTTAAATTGATTACTTAGATATGGGGTATCTCCAATATCTTGTTGTAAAAACTTTACATCATTTCTAAAAGTTTCCATAGTATGTTCAACGTCAGGATTTATTTCTTTAAATTTTAAGTATAAAGAATTTTTAGCTTTAAGTTCTTTTAAACCTTCTTCAAGTACAGGGATAGCTTGAGAGTTTGTACCAAACCTAGCTTCTTCCATTCTAGCAAGTCTTAAAGCATCTTCTGCATCAGCCACTGCCCTAAGAGCATCTTCAGATTTTCCTTCTATAATATCGTTTGTTATATTTCTTGCTGTAAGTTCATCAACTTCTTTAGCAAAGTTTGCTTCCGCTCCTAAAATTACTTGAGCATTCTGTTGTGTTCTATCATATACATTAGTATATCTTTCATCATTAAGTTCCATAAGACGTTGGGCTTGTCTATCTTGAGAAGCCGGTGGTAAGAAATTTCTTTTAAGCCATTCCTTTCCCCATCTTCCATATTCTGTAGAGGAGACAGCAGCATTGGCACCCTTTCCAATAGTAGCACCTGCCATATTTAAAGCAACACCTGCAACAGGACTTAGAGTACCTTCAAGAAGACCTTGTAAAGCTATTGCTGAATAATCATAGTCTCCTTCTTTGCGACGACCTATATCCATATCAGTTTCTTGGCTTAAAGTAGCTTGGGTAACACCACCTGAACCCGCAATAGTACCTTCCAAAGCTAATGCTTTTAAAACAGGCTTACTAACAGAAGCTTTTAACTTAGCTTTTAACATTTGGCTAACGCCTTGTTTAGCAACTTCTTTAGCACCCAAGACACCATAGGCACCAGCACCCCCAGCAGGAAGTGTAGCTGCTCCAGCAAGAACAGATAGTAAATTAGTAGGATCTAAGAGGCTATAGTAACCATAATCAAGTATAGCTTTACCAGCAGGAGCGCCACCACTCTCATAAAAGTCTGGCATTTGATCTAGTTTTTCTACTGCCCTTCTATAATACTTTTTAGTTTCATCTTGTGCTTTTTTAATATCAGACCCTTGACTGTAAGTAGAAAAAACATTAACATCAAAGGCTCTACGTTTTTCTATAAAAGTATCAAGAATATCTTTCGGATTTGTAGAAACAGATTCTCCAACGTCTTTAAGAAACCAGTAAGCATCATCTAGAAAATCATCATCTTGCTGTAAACCCTCATATGTAGCTTGTTCAGCCATTTATTTATCCTATCTCCTTTGCTTCTTTAGTTCTGTTATTCTACGGTTGAGCTACGCCTTACACGATCTCTATACGCCTGTCCAGGAGTTTGAGTTATTTTCATTATCTCTTTAACATGCTTAGGAATAAGTTCTAGCTGCTTAGGATCGTTTTTAAAGGCTGTCTTGAACATGGCAGTGAATACTTCTTTCGTGCCTTCTCCTTTAGATTGCATAAGTGCAGCATTTTCTAATACCTTTGCTTGCTTGAGAGTTAAGTTGTTTAGATCTATATACTTATCAAAGCGAACTTTGTCAGCAGCACTCAAAGCTTTAGATATAGCCGCCTTTGCAGTTAGACCTTTTATTCTTAGATCCTCTGCATCCTTCTTTGCCTTAATAAGAGCAGTCAAGGCTGCTACATCCCCATCAGCAGCTGCTATTGCAATCTTAGCATTAAGATCATCTATAGTATCCGCAGCCGCTGCCTGTCGGTCTGCTTCTGCCTGTCTACTTGCAGCCATTTGGGTGGTTGTCTTACCAAAAGCAGATCCAATGTTTGATTCAGGATCTAAAATATTTTGAGAAAAACGACCTAATGTATCAACCAAATCTCTGATGCGAGCTTGTTCTTTTCTTTCCGCATTTCTTTCTGATTTACTCTTTTTTGCCCCTTCTAAAGCAGATTTCCTATCCGCTGCCTGTTTAATAGTTAACTCATATAACTTCTGGGCATCTGATTTAGTAGGTTCTTGTGGCCTTACACTTGCACCGGGAGGTAATGCTCCCATATAGTCGTCTGCACTTATACCACTCGTACCTATTTCAATATTTCCGGGAGCAAAACCTGTTGGTGTAGTCTTGTCACGTCTAAAACCGGGCTGTACAGCTTCTGCTTCAGCTATATATTCTCTTTGTCTATAATCTAAACCACCCGGACCACCAACTACATCAATATCTCCTACTATTCCATCATCTTGTACTTGAGGACTAGCTTGTGCAGTAGGAACTCTTCCTTTTAACTGTGCTAATGTAGCTTTTGCATCTTTACTTATATTATAAGGAGCAATACCTGTTAGATCTTGTGCTGATCCTGCATCATAACCTGTTAAATATCTAATAATTTCACTACTAATATCATAAACTGGACCTGCTGTCAAAGCAGCACCTCTACCAAGTCTTTGAAGAACAACATTATCCGTAATATCTTGGCTTAAAGTTCTACCCTGACTACCTTGCTGTGCTTTAACTACAGGCAAGCCTACAAGACCACCATGTCTTGCACTTTTAGTACCACCACCCGGTCCAGATGTAAGACCAAAGGTACTACCAAAACCACCATCCGAGAAACCACCAAACGAACCATATAAAGAACCAAGTCCTGAAGCAGTACTTAAAAAGTTTTGAATTCCTGACGGCTGTCTAGTACTTGTAGTTACAATCTCATTTTTAATATTTGGAAAACCTTGAATAGTACTTTGATATCTTTGCAGCTGATCTTCAGGAAATCTTCTTTCCTCAAGAAAGTTTTTATAGTCTTCATCTAAACTTGTTTGCACTCTTGCACGCTCATCTTCTCCGATAGCTGTTAAACCAGCTAACTCTCTAGCTCTAGTACCATACTCTTGTCCAGCTAGTGTAGGAAGACGTGATGCTGTCAGACCTTCTCTTCTTTTCTGAGCTTCAAAAGCTGCCCGAGCATCAGCAAAACCTGCGGCACTTCCTTTTGTCTGAATGTCCGAAAGATTCTGCATAAAAGCTTCCCCCAAGCCCCCTGCTTGTACACCTGCTCTACTACCAAGTCCAGACATTCCTCCAGCGTCTGAAGCAAATTTTTCAAACTTGGGCATAACCCTTCTTGAAAAATCTTCTTCTGCTTTTCGTAAAGATACATCAGTCACTGCCTGTTGATAAGGATTCAAATATTCTGGGACAGTCTCAGCAGTAAACTTCTCAGTCTGCAAACCATACAGACGCCTAGCTTCATCATAGTCAGCTTGTTGACTTCCTACTAAACCTCGGATACCTTCTCTTGCACGAATCTCGTCTTCAGTAAGATCAGCTACAGTTTGACCTTGAAAAGGTTGGAAGCCTTCCTCAAGTCTTGCATCATGAAGAGCTTGACTTTTTGCTAAAAGATCTTTATAAAAAGGAGCTATCTCTGTTGCAAGTTTTTCCTCAGTAACAACAGTACCGGTAGGAGCAACTCTTGGAGAAGACTCACCTATACCCAGAAGGGATGAAAAAATACTAGCCATGTTATTAACCTCTCAAATTACTATTAATTGTTTGAAAGCCATCTAACTCTTTTTGTTGGTTAGGAGTACCATAGGCTTCCATTCTTACTTGTTTACTAAAACGATCCATATCATTAGCACCTGCATCAGGATTACCATTACCAAGAATAGACATTACATCAGCAGGCATGACATATTCTTTAGGACTTACCGCAAGCAAACCTTCTACAGGACCACCTCTTTCTCTTATTGCATAATACTGATCATCTTCCATACCATCACTTCTTCCGGGAACTCTGCCTTCAAAATCAATACCTGCTAAACCACCATCTCTAGCAGTATTTTTATATTTATATTTAGGAAACTTTCTTGTTCTACGTCTTCTTCCTCTAGATATATCAAATAGGTCTTCTTGAGATCGTTGCGGATTCCTTGGGTCATATTCTAAAGGATCGTTAGGATCACGAGCTACAGATGCCAATTTCTGAGTACCAAAGCCTGAATAAGGATCGATATCCTTTTTAGTCTCTGGTTTATCAATCTCTGAAGATACTAAACCTTCAACTATGACAGCATCTGCTGCTCGTTTTTTTAGCTCGTCTAGTGTGAATTGATCTTCTGCTGAGGCTATCAAACGGGAACCAAAGTCATCACCCGGTGTACGTCCAAAATCTGGATCGCTCTTTTCTGGGAAAAAGTTACGAGGTCCGTCGTTTCTTAAATAACTCATTCCTGCCGGAATTACTCCTTGTGCGAAATTTTTTGCTATGTTTTGTTTCTTACCCATTAACTTATCCATAAGAAATCCTGAAAGTATGCCAACACCGGCACCAATCCCTGTTCCAGCACCAGCACCTATAGCCACATTAGTTGCAAAACCCGGTATAACACTTCCTAACGCACTTGCGATACCTCCCCAACTTCGATTATAAATAGGAAGAGAAACTAGTCCTCCTTGATTCATATACATTGTTTCTGGAGGAGGCTGCATAGCCATAGGCTGTACAGGTGCTTGTTGCATCTGCATGGCTTCTAAAGTATCACCCCTTTGAAAAGTATCTTGAAAATCTAATAAGTCTTGTACTTTATTAGATGATTCTAAAGGTCTAGGTCTGATCATTCTTTTTCCCCGGCGTTATATAATTAGATGGAACTTTATATGTGTTTGCATAACTATCATAAGTTTGTTGTATTTTTTTTATTGGCTCTAGTTTTTGCTGGGCAGTATACATATTAGGTGGAATAACTAATCCTTGATTAATTGCACTTATGAAAGTAATCCCCGGATCATTAATCCGTTTAATTTGATCAGTAATTTTATCTAGTTGAGATTTTGCCATGATGTTTCCGCTCCAAGACTGACATAGCCTTTAAATTTACCTGTACTTGCTGAATATGCGATATCACCCTTTTGCGGTCTTCCTATACTTGTAACAGTCACAACTGTATATATATTTGTAGATGGTGTTGAATCTACTTGTATATCTCTACTACTCAACTCATTAATTAAGACAGATCCCCATTTTTGAATATCATTATACATCTTCTGCATGTCTTCCTGAGACATATTATAAGGCAGTGTAGGATATCTTGCCATTATCTTTGACCATCCCCCTGATATGCTAGCCGAAGTGATCCCCATCGCCAGCTAGCATTATTAGATCCACAAGATACCCTCACCTTTGCTTGCCTCCCCCTGCTTCTAAAGTCAACTTTTTGCGTAGCTTCTGTAATATTAAATTCTTTTGTTATACTTTCCGAACTTTCTGGATATTGTTTCGTAGTAAATTTCATTTTAATTTGACCACCAGATAAAGCATAATCTGGAATTACCTTATCCATAAACATAATATCATTACCATCTGCAATATCAAAATCACCAGACTCAATAAAAGATATTAATGTTTCACCACTTCCTGTAAAGACATCTCTAGGTTCGTTATTATAAATATTATTACCAGCCGCTGTGACACCTGTAGTAATAGTATTTCCAAATACTTCCTTATCTGTAAAAGTTGTAAAGATCATTTCACCATATACCCAGTAATCATCTACAGGATTATAAATAACATACTTATCACATTCTGTACCAGTTCCCGAAGGATACAACCAGATAATTTCATTAAACTCAGAATTAATACCTGTATATACTTTATCGTAATATTCGTGATTAATATCATCAAAAATATATCTACGAACAGTAGAGCCTAGAGTTTCAACCTGACCTGTAAATCTATAAAAATTACCAAATCCCATCCAGTAAGAAACACCATTAAAATCAATACCAGCATGAGGACCAACCATCCCACAGTTTGTACCCGCCTGACTAAATCTAAATGTAAAAGGTGGTCCCGCATACTCCATTAACCAAAGAGCATTATCAGTCCAAATATTAATTGCATTCTTAGCACGTAGACCCCCTACGATTCTTGTACCATCTGTAAGAATAACCTCGCCAGATGTAGTACTTAAAGAAGGAACCCAATTACTACGATTATCTTGATCAGACCATCTAACAAGCATGGGATCAAAAGCTCCGCTTACAGTAGCCGAAGCTGAATATGAGTTCACGCCCAAAGCTATAAGATGTCTATCATTTGGAGATACTACAATAGAATTAACACTTATAGGAGAAGTCGTAATAGATGTAGCTCTCATTGGTGTGGTAGAAGCATCACTATCATAGAAAAATATATTACCACCCCGGCGATTAGCAACTACATCTTCACCCCAGTTATCCAAGCTCCACTGTGTAATATCAAATACTATACCTGATGAGCCTGCTGACGCTGGCTGGCTCCATGCTCTTGTTTGTGAGGCGCAAACACCAGCTTGGAATATTGCTGCACCATATCCAAGACCAGCCGCTGCAATAGAGTAGCCTGTGGGAATATAGTAATTAAATGTGGCCGATCCTGCATCACTTCCAGTTGCATCAGCAGCCGTAGTTACGGTAATTGTAAAAATATTAGCACTATCCACAGATGTAATGGGATAAACATTTGTACTAAGACTTACAGCATTAAATGTAGCTGTTGAAGTGAAATAAACATAATCTCCCACCTTCCTGCCATGATTAGCGTCTGAACAACAAACTCTGGTGCTTCCCGAAGAAGTTCCAAAACAGTTTGCTAGTGTTACAGCAGTAGTAATAGGAGTAATATCATATAGCTGATCTCCATTATGTTCATATAGTTTATCTGGTGTACCAAAGATTGCTCTTTTTCTAGTATCTATATCTGTCCATGCAATTAAAGCTCTGGCCGAACCATCAAAAGTTGCATTTAAAGCTCTTGTTTCATAACCACGCATATTTTCAGGCCGTCCAGCACGAAATCTTACATAGTTACCATCAAACCATCGCTGTCCTTCCGCATATTGCGTAGTCTCCCTATGGAAACCTTGTTTAAATTCAAATTTTGCTAATTTAGTTGCCATCTTACTATATCCTTATGCCGGAAACCAACTGGCACTAACTCCTGCCTGACCACTCGAACTAAGAGTAAAAGTAAGTGTAATTGTTCTTGGAGTCTCATTACTGGCTGGAGAATAATTAGCCGCAGTCTGGGCGACGTTTCCTGTCATTGCATCTGTAAGTTCAGTAAGGCCAGACCATGCTCCAACATTAGGAGCAACCTTAAATGAAACTCCATAGCCAATAACATATCCGCCTTCCTGTGTGTTAACATCTAATTCTAGTGGGCTTGAGCTTCCGCCCACGTCATTGTCTGTTGCTGTTGTATCAGGCGCTGCCGCAACAGCACCAACCAAACTATGAACCGAAATAGCAACACCCCTAGATGTTCCAATAGCTTCTGACAGTGTTACAACAATATCAGCCGTTGTGCCGGATGTAACAGAACCAGACCAGATTTCTGCTCGAAAATTCTCTTCGGAGAGTTGCATGACAGCCCCAACTCGCTTTGTCAAGGATGTGCCGCCCACTGTTACCGAGTCCAGTGTCCCGTCCTGCGGTGCGTTAAAGCCAACTCCTACTGCAACAGCAATAATTCTACTACCATCAGCAGCCCCCAGAGATTGTCCTGAGAAAGTATGTGCAGCCACATTGCTTGTGCTTGAAGCATTAGCTGTATTGGTTCCTGTGACTATCGCTGGCGAAAACCACAATGAAGAAAACATTGTCATCAGGAGAAAGCTTTCTGGACTGCCCCAAGAAGTATGTTACCAGAACTCTGTACAAAGTATGGCACTACATCCACTGTGTTGGCAGCAGTGCTTAATGTAATACCATTACCTCCTCTTGTTTTATACTGCGTACCAAGCGTCAGTGTTCTGGAACCTGTACCATCCTGAATAAATGTGATCACACCTGCCTGACCTACTTGTTCCGTTGTGGGGTTGGCAAGCGTTAGATTTCCGGTAAGTGTCAGTATAAAGTTTTGATTAGCGGCAAAATCAAGTGTCACACTTCCTGTGTTAGATGTATCAGTATCTGTGGTGGCAAGAAAAGTACCTGTAACTTGAGCACCTGTGTTTGTTGTTGCAAGTTTTACACTGTCATTATATCGAAGACTAACAGCACCATCATCCGTAAATGTTGCCATCGTTTCTCCGCCACCAGCACCAGAAAAAGTTATAATACCGGACCTTAGAAAAAGTGATCCTGTACCTGTATCGTCAATATATGAATTACTAGCATCATGATAAAGCTGAAGGTCACTGCCTGTACCTATATTTAGTTTGGCATTATCAACAAACATAGCAGAAGTAGATACTGTTATAACACTTGTCGTTATAGAATTAAATGTATTACTTGAAGCTGGTGTAACAGTTGTGCCATTAGTAACATAAAGAGCAGTATCCGCTTGTTTAAGAGTAGCGCCCGTATTACCAGCAACTCTAAGTACTACAGAATCTGTATCATCATTATATGATACCGAGTTTTTAACTATGTAAGACTTAGAATTATTAGGAATAAGAATAACAATATCATTATGACTACCGCCCACAGTACCATTAATTTCAAGAATAGCTGAACGAGCCTGATCACCAGAACCCTGATTATTAGTCAAAGTAACTGTTGTCGTAGTTCCCACTGTAATAGTCTGATAACCAGCAATGGCATCATCCAGAAGACTAATAACACCATCATTAAGAATCTGGCCCCAACTATTAGGGTTTTCCCCATCCGCCTGTTTGGTTAGCTTAAGATTAGTTGTATATGTACTTGCCATTAACTTGCCTTTCCTTTTTCTTTCTTTCTACACTCAGACTTAAATATTGTTGCAGATGGTATTTGTTCGATTATATTTTCAACATGTTTTTTATATACCTGACAGGATTCTAAGCTATTAAAACTACCTGTCATAGACTTTTCTATGACACCCTGATTAGAGGGTAAGACTAACATTCCTATTATAGACAGGTAAAAAAACATATTATCTATTTACCAAGGAACCCCGGTGGCGGTTACGGGAGCCTTAGACAAGGTGTCTAACACAATAATGAACCAACTTTCGGGCATGATTTACTTTGCCGCTTCCGCTTTCTTAGCGGTGAAGTCTGAAATCACCTTGGCCGTGTGGATCGTCCCCGTCGCCACGTCCTTAACCCGTGGGTCTTCGGCGTCGAGGTCATCGCCCGGTTCGACTACGTGCCGGTGATAGGTGCGGGATATTTCCACACCGTCACGCTCAATGATTGTGTCCTTACGGACTTCCAATTGGCCGTCAGCAAGGACCGTGATTGAGCCAAATTCTTCTCGTTCTGTTAGTGCCATTTATTTTCTCCTAAACAAAATATGTTAGACTGAAGGCAATATGAACCGTCCCGCCTGTCGGCAAATCCCCAACAGCCATTGTTTCGGGGGTGCCAGCGTCCCTTAGGCCACGCAGGGTCAGCGTCGTTGAAGCGTTCCCCACTTGAACGGCAAATTGGGTGCTGTTTGCCGTGTCATTGACACCCTGAAGGGTGCTAATGGCCCCCGTTTCTGCATAATTAGTCAGCGAGCGTGACGTGAAAGGCAGCGTTTTTATTGCAAAGTTTCCGCTGGCCGATGAGTGCGTAAATGTACTGGTCCGCAGATTGAACATAATATCCACACGGTTGCCGACCTTAGTGTAAACGCCGACCTGCTGGCTGTAGGCCACATCCAGATCGCCCGGCGTTGAAAAAGTGAAAGTCGGCGTGAAAGTCCCTTCTTCGTAATCGTCGAGAGTGTTGGCCCCTGCGGAGGCTGCTTGTGTACTAGGGAAAACCACGCCTTCAGTGTAGACTAGGTCGGCAAAGAGGTTAGCCCATCGGACGCCTGTGGTGCCTAAATCGTCCGTGCTGTCAGCATCGGAAACTACATTACCGCCGTGTGTCGTGACGCCAATTATCTTCGCCGTCGTACCAACATAAAGAGCCTTGGCAACTCCAACGCCGCCATCTGTATGGATGCTGCCCGTTGTCCCGGAGGTGGTATCGGTAGTGTCGTCAATAGAGGCAATGCCACCAACCGTTAACGCCCCTACAACCGTTACAGTGGATGCAAAGTTTGCAGCACCTCCAACTGTGACTGTACTTTTAAGATGTGTTGCGCCTACAACCGTTACAGTGGATGCAAACGTTGCAGCACCTCCAACAGACACTGCTGCTTGAAGATGTGTTGCACCTACAACTGTTACTGTAGATGCAAACGTTGCAGCACCTCCAACAGA
>ENA-ORXF01000170-ORXF01000170.1-marine-metagenome-genome-assembly--contig:-NODE-170-length-50407-cov-13.781482_pt1 | contig 50407 bp, 34 predicted proteins | sample MGYA00237864_ERZ511476 | MGnify/ENA primary metagenome ERZ511476 (study PRJEB26306, sample SAMN06343908) | marine metagenome | isolation source: coastal waters | place: Atlantic Ocean: West Antarctic...
GGTTAAGTATCACCCTTGGTATGAGCACCTCTTTGAGTATCCTGATTTTGTTGACAGGGTCAAAGAGCGGTTTGCTTTTTTCCGGGCTAACCAAGGTTTCATTCTGGATAAAATAGATACCTATGCTGAGCAATTGCAATGGGCACAGCAGGAAAATGACAGCAAGTGGCAAACACTGGGGATGTATGTGTGGCCCAATCCGGTCTATTTCGATACTTATCAGGAAGAAGTTGACCATATGAAGGCATGGTATACAAATAGAATGAATTGGTTAGATGAGGCGATAGACGGTTTAATCGGCACATCGGGAGTCGTTGGGGATGGGCAGTCTCCGATAACTCATTCAGTACCAGGCTTAATTCAGGCAGAAGAATACAGTGCAATGGATGGCATTGAGGTAGAGGCTAGTGCTGATGAGGGCGGTGGTTCGAATATCGGTTATATAGGCGCAGGCGATTGGGTTGAGTACACGATGGATGTGGCTAGCTCGGGAAGCTACTTGTTTGAGTATCGTGTAGCGAGTTCAGGAGGGAGTAGTGGGTTTGAGGTTTTAGTCGATGGCCTTCTGGTAGATACTCAAAGTATTTCTGATACAGGGGGTTGGCAATCTTGGACGACTACCTCAGCGGTTGTTGATCTCAGTGCTGGAAATCAAGTTTTGAGGCTCAATGCGATTGGCGACTCATGGAATTTAAACTGGATAAATTTAGCTGCCCAACAATAATGAAATTACAGGACGTCGAACATAAGAATTTTACTTTTTAACTTGTTGCTCCAAACTGGTTTAATTGCCCTTTAGGACAGTTCCTAAACGAGAGTTTAAGAGGTACCATCAAGTATAAAGGAAAATTACAGGATGTAAAAAAATGAGAATTTTAGTTTTAATATTCTTCTCGATAATCGGTTTTTCAGCTATAGCTCAGGATGATGCGCTGTCTAGAGATGAAAAAATTATCCTATTTAATGACGCGCAGCGGTGTTTTAAAGCCGCCGAGCAAGATAGGCGCAAAAGATCTGAGAGTGTAAGGTGCGCTAAGTCGTCATTAGAAATTGGCAAAAGTCTTTTCGAGCCGGATAGCAAAAATATTGCCGCACTAACCTACAACTTTGGTTTGGCTTTAAGGCGTATTACGAGCAATAAGACTACACAAATCCTAAGTGAAGCACTTGAGCTTTATGAGGCTATTCATGGTGAAGTGTCTCCTGAATTGATTGATATTTTGATTAATCAGGGAAATTCCACAAGAGCCCTAAGCATTGCAAAAACTAGCTTTGGCGATGAATCTATTCTATATGCAGACACGCTCTTGGCGGTGGCAATGAGTAGCTCTACCACCCGAGATCTTAGTTCTCGTTATTCAAAAGAGTCACTCAAAATTTATAATGTGGTGAGTGGTCCTGAGTCTGTGGGAGCGACTCTAGCGAATTTCCAGTTAGGCAAAGACAGAATGAGCCGCGGTAAATATGCGTCCTCAATACCCTATTTTCTTGAAGCTACCAAGAACCCCTCAATCTCAAGTTATGCTCACGCGTTTCTCGTAGAGGCTTATGACCGTACGAAGCAGCAAGACAAAGCCACAGAACACGTACTGATTATGGCAAAGCAACACGACAGAGTTAACACTGAGGATCAGGACTATGTCCCTTTGTTTGTTAAAACGCCGGAGTACCCTTTGCAGGCACAAAAGCGGGGTAGAGAGGGTTATGCGGTGGTTGAGTTAACAGTGTCAAAAGAGGGGTTAGTGCTTAACCCCATCGTAATCGAGGAAAAGCCCAAAGGGCAAAAATTCGGCAAAGCAGCCCTAAAAGCAGCCAGCTCGCTAAGGTATGTGCCACGCTTTGTAGACGGTGAGCCAGTGGAAGTGCCTGGCGTCCTCTATAAATACACCTTTCAAATGGCGCGTTAGTTAATTTGCCGCCCTTTACCTTCCCAGTAGGGCTTTCTAAGTTCTCGTTTGAGGAGCTTTCCAGTGGGGTTTCGTGGCAGTACATCTGTAAAGTCTATACTTTTGGGGATCTTGTAACCGGCAATCTTGGTTCTAGAGTGCGCAATAATCTCTTCTTGAGTAGCGCTCATTCCAGGCTTTAGTACGACAACCGCTTTCACAGCCTCGCCCCATTTTTCATCAGGTACACCAATAACCGCGACATCACCAATCGCCGGATGGTCGAAGAGGGCATTCTCTACTTCAGCGGGGTAGACATTCTCGCCACCAGAGACAATCATGTCTTTGATCCTATCATGAATATACAGGTAGCCATCCTCATCGAGATAGCCGGCATCACCGGTCAAGAACCAACCATTTTGAATGGATTTAGCGGTGGCCTCATCGTTCTTCCAATACCCCTTCATAAGACTCTTTGAGCGATACGTGATCTCACCCACCTCATTAGCAGGCATGGTCTGCCCGTCCTCGCCAAGAATGCGTACTTCTGCAGTGGGGGCAGGCTTGCCGCAAGACCGAAGCTTGCCTAGGGCGGGGTCATGATCTTCGGGGGGTAAAATAGTGCCAGCACCGCAGGTTTCGGTAAGGCCATAGACCTGACAAAAATCACATTTAAAAATGTCTTTTGCGGTTAGTAATACCTCTTCTGAAATAGGGCTGGCGCCATAAAGGAGAAAGTCTAAATTAGAAAAATCTCGATCACGAACCCCCGGGATAGAGTTCATGAATAGAATGACGGCAGGAACAAAGAACGCATACTTAACACGATATTTCTCTAGTAAATCTAATATAACCACTGGATCGACATCTTTAAGAATAACGTTCGTCAATCCTTGCGCTAAGCCCACTAAGCCAACATTAACACCGGCTACATGAAAGATTGGCATGGCAACAATACTTGCTTCGCCTTCGTCCCAATCGCCCCAACCACCATTGGCAGCTTGATCTAAAACATCGAGATAGTTGCCATTGGTCAACTGCACACCCTTTGGGTTACCCGTGGTTCCACTGGTATAAAGCTGTAATGCATCATCGTCTAATGCAATCGGAATCATTGGGTCAGAAGTAGCTTGAGCGTCACGCCATGCCGTGTAGTCAGGCCATGCATTGTGCTGACCGTCAATGGCGATAAACTGCCGAATTCCACCAATATCGGGCATTAATTGCTCAATCACATCATAGAATTCTGCACCAACAAACAGTACGTCAATACAGGCATTGTTGAGAATGTAAGCAATTTCAGGAGCGGCTAGCCGCCAGTTAACACCAGCAATCACCACGTTGGCTTTTGCGGTTCCGGCCATTACTTCAAAATAGTAATCACTATTTTTACCCAGATAACCAATACGTGTGCCCGGTTTGCAAGCAGCATTGATTAGACCGTTGGCGACCTGATTAGCCATGCGGTCAAGGTCTGAGTAAGTTGTTTCGCGGCCTTCGAAAATTTGCGCAATCCGATGCCCATTTATGGTCGATTGATAGCGCGTTATGTCAGCAACACAGTTGAGTTGATCCAGTGCGATCATTATTTCTTCCCCTCTCTACTATTTTTATATTTTGTATTTTCCTACCCGTAGTTTACTGACAAGTGAAAAGGGCGCAACCAAAAATATTACTCGAACAAAAGGATGTTGATTGTTGTTGTTAGTTAGCGATAATTATCGGTATCAAAACTCAAATATTGTTAAACTAGGGCTAAACAAGTTAGCCTTCCGTAAAACGGTTTACATTGCCTAAAATGTCAGAGATTAGGTATCACGTGCTATTAAAAAAAGGGGAATAAACATGTCAATGGTTGTCAATCGTCGAGATCTCGACTTCGTACTCTATGAGACATTAGGGTTAGACAAGATTCTCACATCAGAGCGCTACGCTGACTATGATCGTGAATCTCTCGATGCGATGCTTGATCTCTGCCAGACAATTGCTGAAGACCAGTTCTTGACCTGTGCCTCTAAGTTAGATGCCAACGAGCCTCAGTTTGTCGACGGTAAAGTAGAGACAATTTCTGAGCTCAAAGATGCTATTTCTGCTTATCAAGAAGCCGGTTTATGTGCCTCGGCTTATGATTCAGATATTGGTGGAATGCAGTTACCTTGGATGGTAGACCAAGCACTTAACGGTATGTTCGTTTGCGCTAACAATCCCGCCCACATCTACTTATTTCTCACTCAGGGCGTGACTAACATGCTCAATGTCTGCGGGTCTGACGAACTCAAGGCGAAGTACTTACCTAACCTTGTTGATGGTAAGTGGTTTGGCACCATGTGTTTATCTGAACCTCAAGCGGGGTCTTCACTTGCAGATATACGTACCAAAGCTGAACTAAAACCAGATGGTTCTTATGCGCTCAGTGGCACTAAAATGTGGATATCAGGCGGTGAGCAAGATATTACCGAGAACATTATACATATGGTGTTGGCCAAAATTCCTGGTTCGCCCCCAGGCGTTAAAGGTATTTCTCTGTTTTTGGTGCCTAAAAACAGAGTTAATGATGATGGAAGTATTGGCGATTCCAACAACATAGCGCTGGCCGGTCTGAATCATAAGATGGGTTGCCGAGGTGCTGCCAACTGTTTACTTAACTTTGGTGAGTCTGGTGAGTCGATTGGTTACCTTGTTGGAGGGCCTAATCAGGGCTTATCCAATATGTTTCATATGATGAATGAGGCGCGTATTTCTGTTGGTATGTCTGCAGTTATGACGGCGCTTGGCGGTTACTTGTATTCTTTAGATTATGCCCGCAATCGTCCTCAAGGGCGGCCACTGGTTAACCGTAATCCAGAGGACCCGCAAATAATGATCAGCGAACATGCAGATATTAAGCGCATGCTGATGACCCAAAAAGCATTTATTGAGGGCGCTCAGACCCTCATGTACTACTGTGCTGAATTAATTGACACTAATAAGGTTTCTAATGACCATGAGGCTAATCAGCGTCGTAATTTATTACTTGATCTGCTAACGCCTATTTGTAAGTCATGGCCGTCAGAATTCTGCCTAGAAGCAAATAAGTTGGCGATACAAGTCTTGGGTGGCTATGGCTATACGCGCGAGTACCCTGTTGAACGTCTTTATCGAGATAACCGTTTAAATCACATTCATGAGGGTACCTGGGGTATTCAGGGTATCGATATTCTCGGTCGTAAAGTACGTATGCAAGATGGTGCGGCAGTGAAAATTCTGCGTGAAGAAATGCAGGAAACAATTACTTCGGCTGCAGGCCACACTCAGCTGTCTGTTTTTTGCGGTCAGCTCAACGAATATTTAACCTTAACAGAAGAAACTATCTTTTCTGTCGGCCAGGCTGAAGATCCTTCTTTGGCACTTGCTAATGCGACTATTTTCTTAGATGCCATGGGGCACCTTGTGATTGCATGGATGTGGCTGAAGCAGGGAGTTGCTGCCGTAGAGGGTAAGCAAAAGGGTAATGCCGTGGATGACGCATTTTACGATGGCAAAGTTGCGGCAATGCAGTTTTTCTTTCGTTACGAGCTTCCAAAGATTAAGCCTAACCTTGCTCTTGTCGCGGATCTAGATAGTACTTGTTATGATCTTACTGCGGAGCAATTTGTCGGTATTTAATATAGTTTAGGCCGCGCATTATGCGGCCTTAGACGCTATTAGATTATCTCGACACGTCTAGTTATGGTTGCATTATTGAGTTGTGCTAGGCCGCCTTGGCCAGTTATATCTTAAAATTTGTAGAAACAAAGTGTAGCTAAATTTAAGCAACTTTGACTGGTGCGATAGACTACTGAGTCATGGTTTTAGGTTTACTCTTATAGAGGTAAGCTAGACACTTGTAAAACGTGGAATCAATTTGATTTACACAGTATCGTTATTATTTGAGGGTAACATTAATGTCTGCTTACAAAGCCCCGGTCCAAGAGTTTTCTTTCATACTTGAAGAGCTCGTCGGCTATGAGAAACACAGCCAATTACCTGGCTATCAAGACGTAGGTCTAGATATGCTGAATGCCATTTTACCGGAAGCGGCTAAGTTTTTTGAGCAGGTTGTTGCGCCTACAAACCTTGTTGCAGACACACAAAAAACGCATATTGAGAATGGCGGTGTAGTTACTGCACCTGTCTTAGATGGAATTAACGCGCAGATGGTCGAGGCTGGATGGAGCGGTTTGAGTGGGTCAACCGATTACGACGGTTCGGGTTTTCCCGGTGTGGTCGATGTTGCGGTTCAGGAAATGCTGCAGTCGGCGAATATGGGCTTGAGCTTGTTGCCGATGCTGACACGTGGTGTCATTCATGCGATTAATCTGTACGGATCAGAGGATCAAAAAAATACCTACCTTGCTAACCTTATCAGCGGCGCTTGGTCTGGCACAATGAATTTAACAGAACCACAGGCTGGCTCAGATCTTTCAGCTGTCCAATGCAAAGCTGTACCTGAAGGTGATCATTATCTGATCTCAGGGCAAAAAATCTATATTACCTGGGGTGATCACCAGCAAACTGACAACATAATACATTTGGTATTGGCAAGATTGCCCGACGCACCGGCTGGAAACCATGGTATCTCACTATTTTTGGTACCCAAGTTTTTGGTAGATGCGGACGGTAGTCCAGGTCAGCGTAATGATGTTTATGCCGTAGGCGTTGAGCACAAGTTAGGTATTCATTGCAGTCCTACTTGCACGATGGCCTATGGCGATAACGGCGGGGCCGTTGGGTATCTTGTTGGGCCTGAAAACCAGGGTTTAATGTGTATGTTCAGCATGATGAACAACGCCAGACTTTCGGTGGGACACCAAGGTGTTGCCATAGGTGAGCGAGCTTATCAGCAAGCCGTTGCTTACGCAGCTGACCGAATTCAAGGAAAAGTTCAGGGTGTACAGGGCCGAGCGCCGATTATTCATCATGGCGATGTGAAGCGAATGTTGTTGCAGATGAGGGGGCTGACCGAAGCGGGACGAGCGCTATCATTTTATACGATAGCGGCCGAGGATCGCAGTCATCATTACACGGATCATGATTTACAGCAGTATGACCAGCGGCTGGTTGAAATTCTAACGCCGTTAGTTAAAGGTTGGTGTACAGAAGTCTCCATGGAGATTACATCACTCGGTGTTCAGGTGCATGGCGGGATGGGCTTTGTTGAGGAGACAGGTGCTGCTCAACACATGCGTGATGCGCGAATTCTACCGATTTATGAAGGTACTAATGGTATTCAGGCATTGGACTTTATTGGCCGTAAATGTCTGCGTGATGGGGGAGAAGGGCTGACCGATCTTCTCGCTGAGATGACGGCTACAGCGAAAACTATGCCCTCTGATTGTGCCAGCATGAAAACTCTTTTGACGGCTTTGAGCGCAACTATTACACAATGCCAAACCGCGTTAAACCATGTGTTAGCAAACCCCAATAGTTCACAGTTTTTGGCTTATAATTTTATGATGTTGTTTGGCAATTCAGTCGGTTATTGGTTGTTGGTTAAATTGTCTATCGCTGCCAAGTCACATATTGAGAAAGGTAGTGAGGATCGTTTCTACGGTCAGAAAATTGCGACAGCAGAATTTTTTGCCTCTCAGTTATTAACCCGAAACGCTGGATATTTGGGGGCTATTACTGCTGATACGCAGAGCTATGAAGAGTTCGTGGTAGAGGATTTTTATCGTAGCTAAAAGGACTGTAGCAGCCGAAGTAAACTTCGGCTGCCACGCTGTCTAATATTACATACAAGCCATGGCTTCCATGCCTTTCTCGTTCATACCTTCCATTGCTTTCTCTTTCATACCTTCCATACCTTTCATACCTTCCATACCTTCCATATCTTCCATTCCTTTTTCTTTCATTCCGTCCATATGATCCATATCTTTCATGTGTTTCATATCTTTCATATCTTTCATATCTTTCATATCTTTCATATCTTTCATATCTTTCATATCTTTCATATCTTTCATATCTTGAGAGATTGCTGGCGTCGAAAGTAACGCAATGGTGATTAAAGCAAATAGTAATGATTTCATAATAGTCTCGGGGTTATTCGATAAGTTTGAACCAAGATACTGCGTGCATCAGAGAATTTTTTGAACTAATTTTTTTCGGTTTTGTGAGATAAGTCACATTCAGTGACAAATTAACCAGGATTTAGAGGACACAAGCAAGGTTTACGATTTTTTAATGGGCGGTGTTAGAAAAGAACAATAATCAGCTGGACAGCTTAATCCCTAGGCAACACAAAGATTTTTATCGACTATTAATTTCCTGAGTTACTTAGCACTAATCCAACCACTAAGGACACGCAGAGAATAAAAAGTATCGTGAATATAAATCCACCAACAATAAAGGCGAGTGGGTTACCGCCAGTAAAGTCACGCTCTCTATTTTTATCACTCTGAACGCCAATACCTGCGGCAAGAATACTGAGGACAATGGCCCCTAGTCGAGGTTTCTTATCTTTTTGATTATCTTCAGACACGTCAGTTTCCTATTAAATATTATTGTTACAGCGAGGTTATGACAATCGCAGATTTATGGTTAGTTTGGCAGAGGGTTTCTTAAACCAGATTTTATCACCAAAAGAGAATACAGTCATAGGTATAGACGCTTGCAAAGATAATTAGTGCCGTTTGATAATCATATTTTGCCAATCCATCCGTATAGCGTAAAATGGTTGTAGAAATTGAGCGTACTGCGCATCAGGGAAACACTATGTTAAACGTAACAATCACAGAGTCAGCTCAAGTATATCTGGCAGGTCTGTTGGAAAAACAAAATTGTGAAGGGATTGGTATACGCATGTTTGTGTCTGACCCGGGTACGCCTAAAGCGGAGACCTGTATAGCCTATAGTCGTCCAGGAGAGCACAATGAAGAAGATTTGATTGTGGAGTACGGTAAGTTTAATGGTTACTACGAGCAACGCAGTATTCCATTCTTAGATGACGCTAAGGTTGACTTCGCTGAAGATAAATTTGGGGGTCAGCTCACGATTAGGGCGCCTAATTCACGATTGCCTAATATAAGTGATGATAGTCCTGTTGAAGATAAAGTTAATTATCTACTCTACAACGAGATTAATCCGGGCCTCGCATCGCATGGCGGTGTTGTCTCTCTTGCAGAAATCCATGAAGGCTATGCCGTGCTTGAATTCGGTGGCGGTTGCCAAGGCTGTTCAGCAGTTGATTTGACCTTGAAAGAGGGCGTAGAGAAAACGTTGATGGAAAAGATTCCAGAGCTTTTAGGGGTCAAGGATGTGACCGATCACAGCGATACGACTAATGCGTATATGTAGGGTATATCGTAGATATAAAAAAACCCGCATTAAATGCGGGTTTTTTGTTTTCCCTCAATAGCGATAAACCTCAATCTGGAACAGGCAAAGTGCCAATATGAACAACTATTCAAACCTTTTCAGATAGCAGGTGACATCACCTAGTCCGCCTGCGCTCATGATCAACTGCTCAGGTATGCATTTAAGATGGGAGTTCCCAGAGGTTACCCATACCCTCACCTCGCTTCATGGCCGCCCATTATGCTATGTAATGATTTGTAGGTTCTTACCAATAATATTGCAATTTCCTCAGAGTCTAGTTGTGTCTGTCTCGAGATTTGAGCGACTTGCGCTGTATCAAGTCCCAGAAAATGAGCTGCCCTTAGCGACGCTTCCGTCAGAATGTCCTTGTCCATGCTGGCACCATATAGAATTTATTTATTGTATGTGAGAACAGATATTATTAAAATTAGCGCTTGAAGGTTTACTGTTTTTTCAAAAAGGACGTTCCATGGCTAGCCGAATTTTACTCTCAAACTCTCACGATCCCCATTTTAACATTGCGGTGGAGGATTGCATTTTTCGATCTATGGCGTCTGACCAGCGAGTGCTGTTTCTATGGCGTAATCAAAATACAGTGGTGATTGGTCGGTCACAAAACCCATGGAAGGAATGCAACATTAACACGATGGAGCAAGATCATATTCATCTTGCTCGTCGCCAAAGTGGTGGTGGTGCGGTTTTTCATGATCTAGGTAATACCAACTTTACCTTTATGGCGGGAAAGCCAGAATACAGTAAAGCGGTGTCAACAGACATTGTGTTACAAGGTCTGAAGAAGCTAGGGATAGAGGGCTATGCGAATGGTCGTAACGACCTCGTTGTGGGCGAAGGTGAGAACATGCGTAAGTTCTCAGGTTCTGCCTATAAAGAGACCAAGGATCGCGGTTTTCACCATGGCACCCTGTTATTGCATGCGGATTTAAGTCGCTTAGCCAATTATCTAAATCCAGATCAGAAAAAGCTTCAATCTAAAGGCATCACATCGGTGCGTTCGCGGGTCACTAATCTAAATAGTGTGTACCCAGATATTAATCATGAGCTGGTGTGTGACGCGATTATCACAGCTTTTTGTGACTACTTTGGCGAGACGGGGGCCATAGAAATCATCTCTCCTGACGCATTACCAGATCTACCGGGATTTGTTGAAAAATTCGCTCAGCAACAAAGTTGGGACTGGAACTATGGTAAGTCACCTCAATTTACCCACACTCTGGACGAACGCTTTCCATGGGGCGGTGTGGAACTGCATTTGGATTTAAAAAACGCCCACATTGTCGCAGCGCAAACCTTTACTGATAGCTTGTTTCCAGACCCAATTGAACAGCTTGCGGAGCAACTGGTGGGTGTTGCCTATCGGCCTGATGCCGTTGCAGGATGCGTAGATTCACTCATTGCAGCATTTCCCGGCCACGAGGCTGACTTACAGGAACTTAAAGACTGGCTAGTAGTAGCGGTTTCCTAAACTTTGAGGATAGGACTTTTTTGATTGAAGTCCTACCGTCAAAGTAGAACCATTACATAAGTTTGAAAATATCGCCCATGTGCTGGCCTAAGCGAGATTAATCCGGGCCTTGCATAGCATGGCGGTGTTATTTCTCTTGCAGAAATCTATAAAGGCTATGCTGTGCTTGAATTTGGTGGCGGTTGACAAGGCTGTTCAGCAGTTGATTTGACCTTAAAAGAGGGCTTAGAGAAAACGTTGATTGAAAAGATTCTAGAGCTTTTAGGGGTCAAGGATGTTACCGATCACAGCGATACGAGTAGTGCTTATATGTAGGGTACATGCTAGAGATAAAAAAACCCGCCTTAAAGGCGGGTTTTTTGTTTTCCCTCAATAGCGACAAAGCTCTGTAAGCTAGCCGATTACTCTCACCGGTACAGCTTGTGGCTCGACACTCAGGTCTGCCGAAGGTGGCACAAAGTCGGTTAGGTTAATGCCCTGAACGGCGACTTTGTACTCTTCGATGGTTGGGATACGGCCCAAGATGCTAGACAGTACAACCATTGGTGTAGAGGCCAGCAGTGACTCACCTTTCTTCTCGCTAGTATCTTCAACCACACGGCCTTGGAACAGGCGAGTAGAGGTAGCCAGCACCGTATCGCCTTTAGCAGCCTTCTCTTGATTACCCATACACAGGTTACACCCCGGGCGCTCTAAGTACATAATGTTCTGGTACTGCGTACGGGCAGCGCCTTTAGGATCGGCATCATCAAATTCGAAACCGGCGTATTTCTGAAGCAGTTCCCAGTCGCCTTCGGCCTTCAACTCATCAACGATGTTGTAAGTGGGTGGCGCAATAACCAGCGGCACTTTGAAGTTGATCTCGCCTTGAGTTTCAAGGTTGCGCAACATCTGAGCGATGATCTGCATGTCGCCTTTGTGCACCATACAAGAACCGACAAAGCCCAGGTCAATAGTTTTGTTGCCGCCGTAGTATGACACTGGACGAATAGTATCGTGGGTATAGCGCTTAGAGGCATCTTCGTTGTTTACGTCCGGGTCAGCAATCATTGGCTCGTCGATTTGGTCCAGATCAACCACCACTTCTGCGAAGTACTTGGCATTGTTATCTGGAGCCAGAGCAGGGTTCTCTCCCGACTGGATTTCAGCGATACGCTTGTCAGCCAGACCAATAAGGCCTTGCAGCATATTCACGTGGTTTTCCATACCCTTGTTGATCATGATCTGGATACGGCTCTTAGCCAGTTCCAGCGACTTGACCAGGGTTTCATCGTTAGAGATACAGATAGAGGCTTTTGCCTTCATCTCTGCAGTCCAGTCGGTGAAGGTAAAAGCTTGGTCAGCCAGTAGGGTGCCGATCTGTACTTCGATGATACGACTCTGGAACACGTTCTCGCCGTTGAACTGTTTGAGCATCTGCGCCTGAGTGGCGTGCACCACATCACGGAAGTCCATGTGGCTCTTCATGTCGCCCTTAAAGGTAACCTTCACAGACTCAGGAATCGGCATAGCTGATTCACCGGTAGCTAGTGCGACAGCTACGGTGCCCGAATCTGCTCCGAAAGCAACGCCCTTAGACATACGGGTGTGTGAGTCACCACCGATGATGATGGCACGGTCGTCCACGGTGATGTCGTTCAACACTTTGTGGATTACGTCGGTCATAGGGTGGTAAGCGCCCTTAGGGTCGCGCGCGGTGATCAGACCGAAATTATTCATGAACGACATCAGCTTAGGAATGTTGGCTTTTGCTTTGCTGTCCCAAACAGACGCGGTGTGACAGCCAGACTGATAAGCACCGTCAACACTTGGCGAGATAACAGAAGCTGCCATGGCTTCCAGTTCCTGACAGGTCATAGGGCCAGTGGTGTCTTGAGAACCGACGATGTTCACTTTAACGCGAACATCAGAACCGGCGTGCAGCGGGGTATTAGACGCTACACCCAGAGCGTTCCTGTTGAAGATCTTTTCAACAGCGGTCAGACCTTGAGCCTCAATAGAAATTTCTTTCGATGGTGCGTAAACCAGAGCGGGTTTAACCCCCAAAACATCAGCTGCAATAGTCTGCAGCTTCTTACCGAAGACAACAGCGTAAGAACCGCTAGCCTTCATGAATTCAACTTTTTGCGGTGTGAACGCAGAAGAAACGTCCGCCAGCTCTGTGTCGCCGTTGTAGAGTTTGTGCTCTTTGGTGTTAATAGTAAGTACAGTACCGGTAGCCACTGAGTAAGCCTCTTCCAGCACGGCATCGCCATTATCGTCAAAAACGGTGTTGCCTTTGGCGTCTACTTTTTTAACCCAGTTTTTCAGGTCGAGACCGATGCCACCGGTAACATCAACAGTGGTCAAAAAGATTGGAGAGATACCGTTGGTCCCGGCAACAACTGGAGCGATGTTGATGAACGGCACGTATGGGCTGGCTTGCTTGCCGGCCCAAAGGGCAACATTGTTGACGCCGGACATACGTGAAGAGCCCACTCCCATGGTGCCTTTCTCCGCGATTAGCATCACTTTTGCGTTCGGGTGTTTCTTCTGCAGCTCAACGATTTCCTGCTGGGCTTCGGGGGTCACCATACATTGGCCATGCAGTTCACGGTCGGCACGTGAGTGCGCTTGATTACCTGGAGACAACAAGTCAGTGGAGATGTCGCCTTCGCCGGCAATATAAGTGACGATCTCAATGGTTTCGTCAATTTCTGGCAGTTTGGTAAAGAACTCGGCTTGTGCGTAGCTCTCTAGGATCTCTTTAGCGATGGCATTGCCGGCTTTAAAAGCGGTGGTAAGGCGATCGGTATCGGCTTCGTACAAAAATACCTGAGTTTTCAGAACATCAGCAGCTGGTTTAGCAACCACTGCATCGTCAGACAGAGCAAGATTGAGCAGAACTTCAATAGAGGGGCCGCCTTTCATATGCGATAGCAGTTCGAAGGCAAATTCTGCTGTGATCTCTGCAACGGCAGATTCACCCAAAATGATTTCTTTCAGAAATTGTGCTTTTACCCCAGCCGCGCTGGTTGTGCCTGGTAGCGCATTATAAATGAAGAAATTTAGGGAATCTTCACGTCGCTCATTCCCGGTATCTTTAATTTGGGCAATAATCTCTGCCAGTAAATCAGCACCGTCAATTGGCTTTGGATTTAATCCTAGGTCCTTTTTACGGGTAGCGATTTCATCCATATACTCTGAATATAAGCTCATTCAAATCTCTCACGGTAGACAATAATTATTGATTACTCATCTCAGGCCATTTTTTCATTTATGTGGAAAATTTAGGCCATAGGAGGCTCTTATTTTAGGGCTAAATTGTACGTTATTCGGTAGTTTATTTACAGGCTTAAAGTATATACCCGTTATTAGTCTTAATTGTTCCGGAGCCAAGCAGTCACACTAAATTCATAAATTTTAAATACATTAAACCTTATGACCACGTAACGCCCAAAAGCTAACCACTCCGGCTAAATTGATTGCCAAAAAACAGAAGGAGAGGTCTGCCCTAAGCTTCATTGCTCGGAGGTAATAAAATTACATACTTTTGTTGAGTATAAAATTGTTCAATTGAGGTGTAGTGGGTTACCAAATCAATATTTTAAGGTTAAAGTCTGCCATCCGAGGTTCATTAGGCTCACAGTTAACGTATTTAAAAAAGACGAAGTGTAAAACTTCAGTCGAGTAAATGTTTGATGATGGCGAATTTGTATGAATAAAAGCAAAACACTTTTAAAGACCGATAGTAGGCTCGGTCAGCTGGAGAGCATGGTTATGCAGCCGTACTCGGTAATTTGGGACTGTTGCTGTGACCATGGACTACTCGGGATGTCCTTACTAAAAAGAAAGCGTGCTGGCGAAGTCATTTTTGTAGATGTTATTGCTAAGCAGATGGAAAAATTAGAAAAGACACTGACTCAAAGTTGCCCTCGGGATGAGTACAGTTGGCGAGTTTACTGTGAGGATCTAAAAAACATTGTTGTACCTAACCGCGACTCTCAATTATTTATTATTGCGGGTGTAGGCTCTCACCAGGCGATTGAGTTTATCAATAGTTTGTGTGCTTCAGCACCCAGTACCTCTTTGGACTTTTTAATTTGTTCCGTTCATGGAAATTATTCAGTAAGAGAATCATTAATTAAAAAAGGCTTTAAGCTAAAGGGTGAGCGCATTATTTTCGAAAATAATCGGTTTTATGAAGGTATTTATGTATCCAAAAGTGAAGGTAAAAAAATTGTTAATACCGGTAGTATTATGTGGGATTGGTCAGATCCAGACCATCAGGAGTACTGGCAAAGGGTCGTAGGCCACTATCGGCAAAAAGCAAAAACTGATCCCATACAGTGTCAACCCATTGTTCAGAGTTATGAGACACTATTGACCTCGATTAGCAATTTTTAGCGGTGATTTACACCCATAGAAAACAGATAAGATAGATAAATAGCTTTGATTTGCACGCGAGCATTAGCGTTCGGTTCAAAAGATGGAGATCAAATTGACAGCGCGACAGTCTGATCAACAGTATGGTTGTTTTTATAGCCTCCAAGTCAGTGTTACATAACCTTTAACTATTACTATAAGAAAATAATTTATGACAGATATTCAACATATTGAGGCATTTTTACCGTGCCACACCCCAGATAAGTGGCTAGAAAATGCACTAAATAACCAGACGATTATGTTGGTAGATCATGCAAATTGCGAGAAAAAAGCCGCTAGCACAGCACTTAATTTAATCTATCGATACACCGATAACTTTGAGTTATTGAATAAAATGTCACGTTTGGTAAGAGAAGAGATGCGACACTTTGAGCAAGTAATCAAGATCATGAAACACCGCAATATCCCCTACCAACACATCTCTGCATCCAGGTATGCAGCTGGCTTGCGTGAAGTGGTCCGCAAAGATGACCCCGGGCGTTTGGTTGATGTCTTGATTGTAGGTGCGTTTATTGAGGCTCGCTCATGTGAGCGATTTGCCAAAATCGCACCCCATTTAGACAATGAACTAAAAGAGTTTTATCTATCGCTACTAAAATCCGAAGCGCGTCATTATCAAGACTATCTGGCGTTAGCCACAAAAGCGGCCGGCAATGAATCTATTGAACAGCGCATTGCCGTAATAGCTGCATGCGAGCAGAAACTTATTCAAGAGCCCGATTCTGAATTCCGCTTCCACTCTGGCCCTGTAGGCTAAAAAAACGGCTCAAACTACACATCAAATATTAGGGTAAAGGATTAAAGATGAAAGTAAAAAGCTGGTCTATTGTCGTAGGCGGTTGTATAAGTGTTGTGGTAATTTTGGGCCTCTTCAAATACAACCAGATCCAAGCGGCCATTGCCTTTGGTGCTTCTTTTCCTGAGCCTATGGAATCAGTCGAGTTGGCTATTGCCAAACCAGTAGAGTGGCAGAAAACTGTAATGGCAACAGGAGAAGTCGTTGCAAAAAGCTCAGTTGATTTGAGTAATGAGTTACCTGGGCGTATCGAAAAAGTTGGTTTTGAGCCCGGTGCGAAAGTGATTAAAGGACAGCTTTTAGTGCGGTTTGATATTGCCGAGGAACTCGCTCAAAGGGACGCCGCAATGGCCAATACAACAATTGCTAAGTTGCTGCTAGAGCGCAACACTACGTTGGCAAGGACTGGGGTTGCGTCGGCAGAGGCGCTAGATAATGCAAAAGCGCAGTTTAACGCGGCGTCCGCTAGAGTCGCGGCCCTAGATGCAACGATCGCAAAAAAAACACTCTTAGCACCTTTTGATGCCAGTACTGGATTACACGAATTAAAGCAGGGCCAGTATCTTGCAGCGGGTAATGTGATAACACGTTTGGTCGGTATAGACACCAAAATTTGGGTGGATTTCAGCCTTCCCCAGCAGCAGGCTAGTCTAGCAGTTGGCGATAGTATGAGTTTGATGGGTTATCCCGAAAGCGGCGCTGTTGTCATTGCACGAGACTCGTGGGTCGACTCGCAGTCGCGTAACGTGCGCTACCGGGCCGAGGCTAATGCGAGTAATAGTCTTCTTCCGGGTTCTTTTGTCAGGGTGAGTGTGCCCATTGGGGCGGTTTCTTCTCTTATTCAGGTGCCAGCATCAGCTATTCGCTATGACGCAATGGGTGCTAATGTGTATGTATTAAATCCCTCCGAAGAGGGAGCCGATGCGCCAGAGCGAGCGTCAAGACGGGCAGTTGAGTTGGGCTCGGAAAACGATCAAAAAGTTCTGGTGTTGAGTGGGTTGAACGCCGGCGAAAGGGTCGCCGCCAATGGCTCTTTCAAATTACGTGAGAATATCCTTGTGAATGCCGTTGTGACTGACGCGGTGCTTCAAACTACTGCCCCATTAATGGAGTAGAGATAATGAGTATTCAAGCGAAGCAATTATCAGATAATCTAGAAGACAAGAGATTAAGCAAACCTAAATGGACTGATGTTTTTATCCACCGTCCGGTTCTATCTGTTTCTATTTGTATTATGTTGGTGTTGATGGGCCTAAAAGCCGCGTCAAATCTTCCTGTTTCACAGTTTCCTCAAATTGAAAGTTCGTCCCTGGTTATCAGTACTCCCTATGTAGGTGCGCCAGCGGATGTTGTGCAGGGTTTTGTAACTGATCCCATCGAACGAGCGGCCTCCACGGTGCCCGGTATTGATTATATCGATTCAGTCACGACCGCGGGCTTCAGTGTGGTCACCGTATGGTTAAACCTTAATGAAAACAGCACGAACGCATTGGCAGAGTTATCCACTCGGCTTGACCAAATTCGTTTTGAGTTGCCTGCAGGTGCTGAAGATCCATCGGTCGAGGTATCCAGGGCAGACCGCCCTAATGCCGGTTTTTACCTAGATGTGGTGTATGAGGATATTAGCCGAGCAGAAGCTACTGATTATCTTAGTCGCCGTGTCACATCTATACTCGCCGCTATTTCTGGTGTTCAGCGTGTTGCTCTACCTGGCGGGAGACTGCCAGCGATGCGCGTCTGGCTCAAGCCCGATCAGATGGAGGCCTTCAATTTAAGTGCCACTGAGATTGAAGCGGCACTGCGCAGTAATAATGTTATTGCCACTATGGGGCGGACCGAGAATTCATCTCAGAGAATTGATTTATTAGCCAATACTGCGCTGCAGACAGTTGACGATTTTCGCCGACTGGTGATACGTGAAAAAGATGGGATTCAGGTGCGGTTAGAGGATATTGCACGAGTGGGTTTAGGTGAAGAGGAGGGGACAACAGATGCGCGTATAAATCAGCGGCAAACAGTCTTTATTTCGGTTTGGCCCTTGCCGGGCGCTAACGAAATAGCGATTGCAGATCGTCTGTATACGGTAATTGATGAGATTAATCCGACCCTCCCCAAGGGGATGAGTATCCGAGTCGGCTACGATATTACAACCTACATGCGCGATGCGCTAAGAGAGATTTTTATCACTTTAATAGAGACAGTGCTGTTAGTCGGCATTGTGGTGGTAGCGTTCATGGGTTCCTTACGCACAGCCCTAGTGCCGTTAGTTACCATCCCAATTTCATTATTAGGGGCTATAGCAGCAATGTCTTTAATGGGGTTTTCTCTAAATCTACTGACAGTTTTAGCTATTGTGCTGTCCGTTGGCCTGGTGGTCGATGATGCCATTGTAGTGGTGGAGAATGTTGGTCGGTTTATGCGCGAGGGGATGAGTCGCACTGAGGCGGCTCTGAAAAGCTCTCGGCAGTTGTTAGCGCCGATTATAGGTATGACATTAACGCTGGCTGTGGTCTATGCTCCAATAGGATTTTTGTCTGGTTTAACCGGTGTCTTGTTTAAAGAGTTCGCTTTTACCTTGGCGGTGGCGGTATTGATTTCTGGTGTGGTAGCAATAACGCTATCGCCCATTATGAGCGCTTATGTTTGTGCTGAAGGAGGCAAAGAAGGACGTTATACGAAGTGGGTCAATGCGCGTTTCTCAATGTTGCAAAATCGTTATAAAAAAATGCTTGATGCAACTCTCCAGAATAATGCGCAGGTCGCTGTGGTGGCGATCTTCTTTACGCTTTTAATACTCCCGTTTTTCGTACTTTCCAAGAAGGAATTGGCGCCTACCGAAGATCAGGGCTCTATATCAGTCATTACCAGTGGCCCGCCAGAAGCCTCTCTTGATTACACGACGAGGTACATGGGTGATGTTGTGGACGCAATGGCGTCATTGCCTGCAACGGCAGATATGTGGCAGATAGTGTTTCCATCCAGCAGCTTTGGCGGCCAAAACTTTGTCAAATATAACGATCGTGATGTCACAGTCCATGATCTGCGCTGGAAGACTTTTGCTAACTTATCGGGAGTAACGGGGGTTAAGAGCTTCCCAATACTCAGTCCGGCATTACCCACCGCCGGTAACTTTGATATTGAGCTGGTGGTGCAGTCTACAGACAGTCCTGAAGTCGCACTACCTTACGCTGAAGCTATGGTGGCAGCAGCTTATGCCAGTGGGGTTTTCATGTTTGCTGATACCGACTTACGTATCGATTTACCCCAGGCTAAGTTTGAAATTGATCGTGAGAAAGTGGCTGACTTGGGGATGAATCTGAGTGACATCAGCCGTCAAGTGAGCTTTCTCTTATCCGGTAATTATGTCAACCGATTTGATCTGAGCGGAAAGGCCTATCGCGTCATTCCGATGGTTGATCGACAGTTGCGGTCAGACCCTGAGATGTTGATGGATATTAAGATTAGTAACGCTACCGGAGATCTGATTCCACTGTCGGCGATTGCTAGCTTAACCCGCACCGCCGCACCACGTTTTTTGGGTAAGTTTGAGCAAAAGAACTCTTTTCGTGTGTTTGGCGGGGTAATTCCAGGTATGACCAGAGAGCAGGCTCTGGCGGCTCTTGAGACTGCAGCAAAGGATATTCTTCCCAATCATTACACGCTAGATTATGCTGGAGAATCAAGGCAGATGCGTGCTGAGGGTAACACCCTTCTTGGCGTTTTAGGTATAGCCCTCATCGTGGTATTTTTTGTTTTAGCGGTTCAGTTTAATAGCTTCCGCGACCCACTCATCGTCATTATCGGCTCTGTTCCCTTGGCATTTTCAGGGGCCATGCTTTTTACGTTTTTAGACCTGACCAGCATTAATATTTATTCGCAGGTAGGGTTTATTACGCTTGCAGGATTAATTTCTAAAAATGCTATTTTAATCGTTGAATTTGCCAATCAAATGCAGGCTCTAGGGTTAAGTAAGTTAGACGCGATTAAACAAGGTGCGGCGACACGCCTTAGACCAGTTTTAATGACCACAGGGGCCACAGTGCTGGGTCACTTACCCTTAGTATTGGTGGTCGGTTCAGGTGCGGAGGCGCGCAATAGTATAGGGATTATTTTGGTTGCCGGTATGGTTGTTGGTACGCTATTTACGCTGTTCGTGCTCCCGTCTGTTTATCTATGGCTATCCTCAGACCATCATACTGAACAGCAGCTTGAAGAATTGGCTGCTTCAGCGAAATTAGCATAACGCATAAAATACAGATTTAAGGCGTTATGCTGGCCACTATATCCGATCAAACTTCCATGCCTTGTGTGTCTTTTGGTTACTATAATGCACTCCCAATCACCCGGAGTATGGGATAGTATATGCGCCATACACGCTTTGATTTTACGTCAGATGGCTCATTTTAGAATAGGTATAGAAAACAATGATTACTCCCCTCAAGAAGCAGTCTTATGCTGTATTACTCCCCCTGTTGTGTTGCCTTATGGTCGTGCCTGTATTTTCCGCAGATATTGACGATGAGAAAGAGGGTGATAAATGGGATGTCACCCAGCCACAAGGTGAGCTGAAGACTATTACCATTGATACTGATGAAAGTACTTGGTCAAATCTCAGCATTAGTCAAGATGGGAAAACGATAGCTTTTGATATGCTCGGTGATATTTATACGGTGTCTATTAATGGAGGCGAGGGTAAACCACTGGTTCATGGGTTTGATTGGAATATGCAGCCGGCATATAGCCCTGACGGTAAATCGATAGCTTTTATTAGCGATCGTGATGGCACCTCTAATTTGTGGGTAATGGATTCAGATGGCAGTAATCCTCGCCAAATTAGCACTGAGAAAACAGCTCTTATCCATACGCCCAGCTGGAGCCCCGATGGTAACTATGTTGCGGTTACCAAAGGTTTTATGTCATCGCGCTCAATCCCAGCAGGTGAGATCTGGATGTACCATCGATCCGGGGGTTCTGGAGTCATGGTTACCGAACGAGCCTACGGACCACATACTCAAAAAAACATGACGGACCCAGCCTTTTCACCGGATGGCAAATATCTTTACTACACCGATGATGTTACCTCAGGCCGAATTTGGCAATACGGCAAAAATGCGACAACCGAACTGTTTAATATTATGCGCCATGACCTTGAAACAGGAGAATCGTCCAGTTATATCGGTGGCGCCGGGGGCGCGATTGTGCCAACGCCTTCGCCCGATGGGAAATACATGGCTTATCTCAAGCGCGAAGATACAAAAACCGTCTTGTATCTGAAAGACCTCAAATCCGGAATTGACCGCAGGCTTTCCACAGAAATGGAGAGGGACCATCAGGAAACATTTGGTTCGGAGGGTAATTTTGCTTATTTTGATTGGACGCCAGATGGTAAGCATATTGTTTATTGGACTGCCGGTAAACTTCACAAACTAACCATCAAAAATTTAGATGTTACCGTTATCCCAATACACATCAAGATTGAAAAACAGGTACAACGTCCGCCACGCTACGCTGTGGATGTGGCGCCGGATACTTTTACGGTAAAGATGATTCGGTGGGCCAGTATGTCACCCACCAGCGACTCGGTGGTTTATCAAGCGCTGGGTAAATTATATGTTCATGATATAAAAAGTGGTCGTGTCAAACGATTGACCCGTCAGAATGATCATGACGAGTTTTATCCGAGCTTCTCACGTGACGGCAAATCAATAGCCTACACAACTTGGAGCGACAAAGGTCTTGGGTCGGTTAACGTAGTTAGTGCCGCGGGCGGCAAAGGTTCCATTATTACCACTGAACCTGGCATTTACGTCGAGCCTAAGTTTTCACCCGCGGGGGATAGTATCGTTTTTCGTCGACTCACTGGCGGTTACCTATTGTCGCCGGAATGGTCCATGGAGCCGGGTATTTATATCGCTGATCGAAAAGCTAAGACTATGGAGAAAGTTATTGAGAACGGCTTCAATGCACACTTTTCCGCGGATGAAGATCGGCTTTATTTTACTGATTACGCACCTGACAGTAAGTACACAGAGCTTGAACTTTATAGCGTTGATTTAAATGGCAGGGATGAGAGGGCGCTATTGAAGGGTGATAAGGTGACTGAATATCAGCTTTCACCCGATGGAAAATGGATCGCTTATACACATCAAAACAACGCCTTTGTGGCGCCATTTTTAAGCACTGGTTTACAGCAGGAACTAGGTGTGGAAGATGGTAGTTTACCGTTAGCTCAGGTCTCTAAACGTGCCGGTGAATATCTAAGCTGGTCTGCAGGTAGCGATAGGCTTAGCTGGTCTCATGGGCCGACTGTGTTCAGCAGAGAATTGAATCAAGCGTTCAGTTTTTTAGCGGGTGCTCCCGATGAATTGCCAGAACCGGTATCTGAGGGCCTAAATTTGGAGTTTTCTCAAGTAGCCGACAAGCCTGTTTCGACTATCGCATTAGTGGGTGGGCAAGTTGTTACCATGCGAGATGCTGATAATTCTCAAGAAGTAATTAGTAATGGCGTAGTGGTGGTGCAAGACAATCGGATTATTGCAGTAGGTAAGGTTGGTGAGGTCTCTATACCCGCGGATGCCCAAAGAATTGATGTCAGCGGTAAAACATTGACCCCAGGTTTAATTGATGGACATGCCCATGGCTCTCAAGCAAATGAGGAGATTATTCCACAGCAAAATTGGAAAAATCTCTCTAGTCTAGCGTTTGGTGTGACCACTATCCATGATCCTTCTAATGACAGTTCTGAAATATTTGCCGCTTCTGAATTACAGCGGAGCGGACAGATTTTAGCGCCAAGAATTTTCTCCACAGGAACCATTGTTTATGGCGCCAACTCACCAACGGCTTACGCTCGAATTGACAGCTATGATGACGCATTTTTTCACTTGCAACGCCTCAAAGACATGGGCGCCGTATCAGTAAAGAGTTACAACCAACCCCGCCGCGAGCAGCGACAACAGGTACTTAAGGCGGCGCGTGATCTTGAATTAATGGTGGTGCCAGAGGGTGGCGGTAAGCTGTACCAAAATATGAGTATGATTGCTGATGGCCATACAACCTTAGAGCACTCGCTGAATATTGCTACCGGGTACGATGATCTTACTCAATTCTGGGCTCAGACTGATATGGCTTATAATCCTACATTGGTGGTTTCTTATGGTGGTTTAGAAGGTGAGAAGTATTGGTATGACCGTACTAATGTCTGGGAAAATACTCGTTTAACACGCTATGTTCCTCGCTATATTGTCGAGCCTCGCTCGATTCGCCGACCCACTGCCCCCGATGATCACTATAACCATATAAAAGTTGCGGCCTATGCGAAGAAATTACGTGATGCCGGCGTGCGTGTGTTGATTGGCGCTCATGGCCAAAGAGAGGGACTGGCAGCGCATTGGGAAATGTGGATGCTTAATCAGGGTGGTTTTACGCCGTGGGAGGCGCTGCGAGCTGCTACTTATGATCCAAGCTTAGCGCTGGGTATGGCAGATGACTTGGGCTCTATTGAGGTGGGCAAGTTAGCGGATATCGTTATTATGGACGGACAGGTGCTCTCTGACATCCGTCGCAGTGAGATGATCACACACACTATGATTAACGGTCGTTTATATGATGTTGCCGATATGTCAGAAATAGGAAGCGGTATCTCTAAAATAGAGCCTCTCTTTTTTGAGCGATTAGACATTAACGCTATGCCTGCGGCGACAGCGAAAGCGTTAGAAGAAAAATCGCGAAGGCATCATTGGGTTCACTAAGAAAATAAAATATAACATCCACAAAAAAGGCAGCGTAAGCTGCCTTTTTTGTGTCTTTAAGTGCGGTATCCGCTGGTTAGGTCTATCTCTCGTCAATAGGCGTGTAGTCGCGGACATCAGATCCCGTATAGAGTTGGCGTGGGCGGCCAATGCGATACGGGTGAGTAATCATTTCGTTCCAGTGCGATATCCATCCAACGGTACGGCCGGTAGCGAAAATCACCGTAAACATCTCTTCAGGAATCCCCATTGCTTTAAGAATGATGCCAGAGTAGAAGTCTACGTTGGGGTAAAGCTTCTTACTGACAAAGTATTCATCTTCGAGAGCAATTTTTTCGAGTTTCTTAGCTAATCTAAACAGAGGATCGTTTTCTACGCCAAGGACTTCAAGCACTTCATCGCATGTTTGGCGCATAACTGTGGCTCTCGGATCATAATTCTTATAAACCCTATGGCCAAAACCCATTAAACGGAATGGATCGTTCTTGTCTTTCGCCTTAGCGATATATTCTTCAATATTATCTTCATGGCCAATTTCATCGAGCATGCTCAGGACCGCTTCATTAGCGCCACCATGTGCAGGCCCCCAAAGCGCAGCAATACCCGCTGCGATACAAGCGAACGGATTAGCACCTGATGAACCGGCTAAACGTACAGTTGATGTTGATGCATTCTGTTCGTGATCGGCGTGTAACAAGAAAATCCTGTCCATTGCCTTGGCAAGAGCAGGGTGGCATTTATATTTCTCACAGGGCGTTCCAAACATCATATGCAGGAAGTTCTCAGAGTAAGAAAGCGTATTGTCAGGGTATACAAAGGGTTGTCCGATAAAGTGCTTGTAACACATGGCGGCAATGGTCGGCATTTTCGCAATTAAGCGATGTGCCGAAATTGTTCGATGCTCTTGATCAGTAATATCCAATGAATCATGATAAAAAGACGACATAGCACCAACCAGCCCACACAGCATGGCCATTGGATGCGCGTCATATCTGAAGCCGCTAATAAAATGCTCTATGGAGCGGTTCACCATAGTGTGATATTTAATAGTATGTTCGAACTTTTCTTTTTGCTCTTTAGTGGGTAGTGCACCTTCTAGGAGTAGATAGCATGCTTCTATATAGTCTGATTTGTCGGCAAGCACTTCAATAGGATAACCGCGATGCAACAGAATACCTTTCTCGCCGTCAATAAAAGTAATGTCCGACTGGCAAGACGCTGTTGCCGTAAAGCTTGGGTCATAAGTAAAGTAACCGTGACTTCCTAGAGTCCCGATATCGATGACGTCCTGTCCTCTAGTGCCTTTGAGTATTGGCAACTCTATAGGGGTTTCGCCGTCAATTATTAGGGTTGCTTTGCGATCCGTCATACTTATTCCTTGAAAAACGTGTGTAATGGGTCAAAAACTCGATTGGCAACTATAGGTGTTCAGCGGAAATTGTCAACCAGTGGCGTGCAGTTTAGAGAGGACCTTAGCCTTTTGAAGCCAGGGATTACGGGCGGTGGCGATAACCAGTATTCATTATTTGAATGACATTACCAATCAAATAGTCCTAAAAGACATAAAGAGAGCACTCTCTCGCAATAACAGCTTGGAATGGAGCTTTTCTGAAGTGTAATTTTAATCTCAATACAGGGCAAAGGGATTTGAAATTGAATCCCCTAGTCTTTATACTGCAAAGCATCAAAGACGGGCACTCCGCACTCGCAGGACGAACCCGCTAGATACTCAAATTTAGGTTAAAATCAATGACAGAGTTGCTTCGCTTCGGTGAACAGCCCAATAGGTGATGCGTGGTAGACAAAAAAAGACCAGTTAATCTCGATATTGGAACAATCAAACTTCCAATTACCGCCTATGTCTCTATCCTTCATCGGGTGTCGGGGGTAGCCACTCTTTTTGCGCTGGCGATACTCCTTTGGATTCTTGATCAGAGCCTAGCTTCACAGCAAAGCTTCGACGACGTAACCGCTGTTTTATCACACCCGTTCGCTCAGTTCTTAGTCTGGGGGAGCCTTGTCGCTCTGACCTATCATACAGTCGCCGGCATTAGGCATTTGATTATGGATCTTGGGTTCATTGAGGAAAGCTTTAACAATGGTCGAATAAGCGCCTGGATCTCGGTAGCTGTTGCGCTGATCCTAATTGCATTAGTGTCCGGATGGATTATCTTATGATGGCATTTTTGGCACGGTTTACTCACACAGGTCCTAGCGATTGGATCATCCAGCGCATAACCTCAGTTTTAATGTTGGCATACACCATCTTTCTTGTCGGCTATGTGTTAGCGAATCCAGCATTGACCTTCGGTCAGTGGTCTGAACTGAATAGTCTTCTGTCTATGCGTTTATTTACGCTAGTGACGATATCGGCAGTTGCCTACCATGCGTGGATTGGGATGTGGTGTGTTTTAACAGACTACGTTACCGTCAGATTGATAGGGCCAAAAGCCAATGGGCTCCGTAAGGTTCTACAGTCGGGTTTGGGGTTTATTCTCCTTCTCTATGTAGTGTGGACAATCAAAATTCTCTGGGGACTTTAGTTGAATGGGTAGTTTAAGAAAAATGAGTTTCGACGCTGTCATTGTTGGCGGCGGCGGGTCAGGTATGCGTGCAGCTCTTCAGTTGGCGCAATCAGGTTACAAAACAGCAGTTATTACCAAGGTATTTCCCACTCGATCTCACACAGTCTCCGCACAAGGCGGAATTACCTGTGCCATAGCCAGCGATGATCCGGATGATAAGTGGGAATGGCACATGTATGACACCATTAAGGGGTCAGACTACATTGGTGACCAAGAGGCCATAGAGTATATGTGCCAGACTGGGCCAGAGGCTATTTTTGAGCTTGAGCACATGGGCTTACCTTTCTCTCGAACCGAGGAAGGTCGCATCTACCAGCGTCCTTTTGGTGGACAATCAAAGGATTTCGGTGCCGGCGGCCAAGCGGCACGCACGTGCGCAGCCGCTGACCGAACGGGTCATGCGTTACTGCACACTCTGTATCAAGGGAATTTAAAGAACAAAACCGTCTTTTTGAATGAGTGGTTTGCCGTTGATATCGTCAAAAATTCTGATGGTGCAGTGGTGGGTGTTGTGGCTATCGACATTGAAACCGGAGAGACAGTATTCGTGGAGTCAAAGGCCACTGTATTTGCCACGGGTGGTGCCGGTCGTATTTATGCCTCAACGACAAATGCGCACATTTGCACGGGTGATGGTGTTGGTATGGCATTGCGCGCTGGTTTCCCGGTGCAAGATATTGAAATGTGGCAGTTCCATCCCACCGGAATTCATGGTGCCGGAACACTTGTGACAGAAGGGTGTCGTGGAGAAGGCGGTTACCTCATTAATAAAGATGGTGAGCGTTTTATGGAACGCTATGCGCCAAATGCAAAAGATCTAGCCGGTCGAGATGTGGTGGCTCGCTCAATGGTGCTGGAAATTCTTGAAGGTCGAGGTTGCGGGCCTGATGGCGATCATGTTTACCTAAAGCTAGATCATCTCGGTGAAGAAATGCTTAATGCAAAGCTGCCGGGTATTCTTGAGTTATCTAGAACTTTTGCTCATGCCGACCCAGTGAAGGAACCAATCCCTGTAGTGCCTACATGCCACTATATGATGGGAGGAATACCAACAAATGTTAATGGTCAGGCCTTAACGATTGATCGAGAAGGCAAGGATAGTGTCATTGAGGGTTTTTATGCCTGTGGAGAAGCAGCCTGCGTTTCTGTGCATGGCGCTAACCGTTTGGGCGGTAATTCACTCCTTGATCTCGTGGTCTTTGGGCGCGCTTCGGGTATCTTTATTGAGAAGCAGTTAAGCGAAGGTATTACGCTTAAAGAAGCTACTGAGGAAGATATTCAGCGAGCTATGGTTGGCTTGAACAGAATTAATCAGTCCACCGACGGCGAAAACGCTGCGGTTTTGCGCTCTGAGTTGCAAACGATTATGCAAAACTACTTTGGCGTTTTCCGGCGTGGAGACTATATGAAGCAGGGCGTTGAAAAGCTTGATGAGCTTCGTGTGCGAGTTGAAAATGTGTATCTTGGCGATAAGAGTAGTTCGTTTAATACAGCGAGGCTTGAGGCGCTCGAGCTTCAGAATTTGTTTGAAACCGCTTATGCTACTGCCATTTCAGCCGAAGGTCGTACCGAAAGTAGGGGAGCCCATGCTAGAGAAGACTTCCAAGAGCGTGATGATGAGAACTGGTTGTGCCATTCCGTGTATTATCCGGGTAGTAAGGAGATTGGCAAGCGGCCAGTAAACTTCACCTTGAAAACACGTGAACCCTTCGAACCTATGATTCGTACCTATTAATAGTACGATATGAGAGTTTAGATTTATGTTGAATGTAAGTATTTACCGTTACAACCCAGAAGTTGATGCTGAGCCCTACATGCAGGACTTTGAGTTTGATACTCAAGGTAAAGACCTGATGGTACTGGACGTGCTTGAGAAGCTAAAGATTCAGGACCCATCCTTGGTATTTAGGCGTTCTTGTCGCGAAGGTGTCTGTGGTTCTGACGGTGTGAATATATCAGGTAAGAATGGCTTGGCTTGCATAACGCCTTTGTCTGCATGTGTAAAAGGCGACAAATTAGTGGTTCGTCCGCTCCCAGGTTTGCCAGTCATACGCGACTTGGTGATTGATATGACTCAATTTTATGCTCAATATGAAAAAATTCAGCCATACATGATCAATGACTCTCCACCACCTGCCATTGAGAGGCTGCAGAGTCCTGAAGAGCGTAAAAAGCTCGATGGTCTTTATGAGTGCATTCTTTGCGCGTGTTGTTCCACGGCATGCCCATCTTTTTGGTGGAACCCGGAAAAATTCATTGGGCCATCGGGTCTGCTGCAAGCCTATCGTTTTTTAGCAGACAGCAGAGACACTGCAACTGAAGAGCGTTTGGCGAATCTTGATGATCCATTTAGTGTATTCCGGTGTCATGGCATCATGAACTGTGTTCAGGTTTGCCCTAAAGGGTTAAATCCGACTAAGGCAATCGGCCATATTCGCAATATGTTGATCCGCGGGACAGCTTAAAGGACTCAGTTCACTATAAAAGTGTCGTTTTGCCGATATTTTACTAGCCCTAGCCACTCTAGGGCATTAAAATGGCGGCAAAATCTGATGCCAAAAGGAAATATCATCAATGCCTCAGGGCCTAATGGAGCAACTGTTAAGCTCCTCCCACTATTCTGGTGGAAACGCAGCCTACATTGAAGGACTCTACGAAACCTACCTGCATGATCCAAATGGCGTGCCGGAGGAATGGAGTAGCTTTTTCGACTCTCTACCCCGCACCAATGGCTCAATTGCTCCGGACATATCTCACGACACCATTATTCAGCATTTTGAACTGCTTGGTCGACGTCAAGCTCGGCCAACACCTGCTCCAGGTTCCGGCGGAATTCACCTGGAACATGAACGCAAGCAGGTCAAGGTTGTTCAATTAATAAGCTCTTATCGTTTTCGTGGTCACCAGCAAGCTAGGTTAGATCCGCTCGGGCTTATGGTCCGAGAAGTTGTAGCTGATCTGCAGTTACATTTTCATGGGTTGACCGAGGCTGACCTTGATACAACGTTTCAGACGAGTCCTCTCTATATTGGTAAGCAGGAAGCGCCGTTGCGTGAAATTATCGAAGCGCTGGAAGAGACCTATTGTGGTGATCTTGGCCCAGAATTTATGCACATCACCTCATTTGCTGAAAAGCAATGGCTAGCTCAGCGTTTTGAGAGCGTTCGCTCCAAGCCCACCTATGGGGATGAGGCGCGAATTGACGTACTTAACCGATTAACGGCGGCTGAAGGCTTAGAAAAACATTTAGATTCTAAATATCCTGGTACCAAACGTTTTGGGCTAGAGGGCGGCGAGAGCCTCATACCGTTGCTAGACTGCTTAGTGCGTCGCTCTGGTGAGTACGGTGCAAAAGAAATTGTTATGGCTATGGCACATCGTGGCCGCCTAAATGTTCTGGTCAATATACTGGGTAAAAACCCCGCAGAGATGTTCGAAGAGTTCGAGGGCAAGCGCCTAGTCAATACCTCCGGTGATGTTAAGTATCACCAAGGCTTTTCTTCAAATGTGATGACCCCTGGTGGTGAAGTGCATATGGCGCTGGGCTTTAACCCATCGCACCTTGAGATTTCTTGCCCAGTAGTGGTTGGCTCGGGTCGAGCGCGTCAAGACCGCCGCAATGATCCTACCGGCCAAAAAGTTGTGCCTATTCTAATGCACGGTGATGCTGCCTTTGCAGGTCAGGGTGTGGTTATGGAGACTTTCCAGCTCTCTCAGACTCGCGCTTATAAAACCGGCGGCACTATTCACATTGTTATTAATAATCAGGTCGGCTTTACCACTAGCCGTCAAGATGATGCTCGATCTAGTGAGTACTGCACTGATATTGCGAAAATGGTCGGTGCGCCAATTCTTCATGTCAATGGCGACAACCCGGATGCTGTGATGTTTGCAGCCATGCTGGCGACAGATTACCGATATGAGTTTGGCAAAGATGTGGTTATTGACTTGGTCTGCTATCGTCGTCGAGGTCATAACGAGACTGACGAGCCTTCATCAACTCAGCCATTGATGTACGACGTTATTCGCAAGCACTCTACAACACGCACGCTCTATGCCCATAAGCTAATCGCTGAGGGGGTCGTAGAAGAAAATCAAGCCAATGAAATGGCTAATGTTTACCGCGCTAGCCTTGATAAGGGTGAGTTTGTTGTCCACAACCTTGTCCGTGAGCCCGATACTACGCTATTTGTAAATTGGGAGCCCTATCTAGGCCATGATTGGCGGACTGAAGGCATAACGGGAATAGAGTTAAAGCAGTTACAAGACGTAGCCACTAAGATCACAACAATTCCTGATGGTATTGTTGTTCAGCGTCAAGTGGCAAAGATTTATGACGACCGCCGTAAGATGGCTGGCGGTGCACTCCCGTTAAATTGGGGAATGGCTGAACTATTAGCCTATGGTACGTTGCTTAAAGAGGGCTATCCAATTCGTTTTACCGGTCAAGATGTGCGTCGCGGTACTTTCTCTCACCGCCATGCGGTAGTGTTTAACCAGAAAGATGGCGAAGCTTATCTTCCACTGGCTAACATGTATGACGATCAGCCACGCTTTGATATCTATGATTCGATACTGTCTGAAGAAGCCGTGTTAGCGTTTGAATATGGTTATGCGACGACTGCACCTAAAGGCCTCATTATTTGGGAAGCGCAGTTTGGTGATTTTGCAAACGGTGCGCAGGTAGTTATTGACCAGTTCATTGCCAGTGGAGAGCACAAGTGGGGCCGGCTGTGTGGCCTAACCATGATGCTACCGCACGGTTTTGAAGGTCAGGGCCCAGAACATTCATCAGCGCGACTTGAGCGGTTCTTGCAGTTGTGTGCTGAACACAACATGCAAATATGTAACCCAACGACGCCTGCACAAATTTTCCATCTGTTGCGACGCCAAGCTATTCGACCTATGCGGCGGCCACTAGTCATAATGAGTCCTAAATGGATCCTACGGCATAAATTGGCAACCTCATCGCTTGAAGACCTCAGTGATGGGCACTTCAACAATGTGATTGTTGACCCAACTATTGATCCGGCCTCTGCAAAGCGCGTTATTTTGTGTTCAGGTAAGGTGTATTATCACCTTCTGGAAGAGCGTGATGCGCGGGGTATTACTGATATCGGTTTGGTTCGTCTCGAGCAGCTGTATCCTTTCCCTGATAAAGAGCTCGATGCTGTTTTAGCGGGTTATACCAGCCTAGAAGATGCGGTTTGGTGCCAGGAAGAGCCAATGAATCAGGGCGCTTGGTACAGTAGTCAGCATCACATGCGTAATGCGATTCAGCGTCTGGATGCCAAAGTACCTGTAAGCTATGCTGGAAGGATATCCTCAGCAGCGCCGGCAAGCGGTTATATGTCTGTTCACCTTGATGAGCAGAAAAAATTCATTGATGAAGCATTAACATTCGACTCTTAAACTAGGAATAGATTGATGGCCATAGAAATTAAGGCACCTACATACCCAGAATCAGTGCAAGAAGGCACTTTGGCAACCTGGTATAAACATGCCGGTGATAGCGTTAGTCGCGACGAGCTAATTGTCGACATTGAGACTGATAAGGTTGTTCTTGAAGTGGTTGCTCCAGCCTCTGGAATTTTGGCTGAAGTATTTAAGGCTGAGGGTGACATTGTACTTAGCAATGAGATCTTGGCGCGCATTGAAGAGGGTGCTGCGGCTGAAACTCCTTCACTTGCGGCATCTAAGGTAGAGCCAGACACAGAGGTGGGTGGCACCTTGGTGAACCCAGCCGCTAAGAAATTAGCGGATGAGCGCAACATTGATCTTGCTCAAATTGCTGGCACCGGGAAGGGTGGGCGTATCACTAAAGAAGACGTGGTTAACTTCACACCAGCCGCTGCAGCCCCTGCGTCGGTTGCAGCGCCAGCAGCAAAAGTGCCGGCTGTGGCAGAAGAAGTATTGCAGGGCGGTGACCGCGTAGAGCGTCGTGTTGCTATGACACGCATGCGCTCGCGTATTGCAGAGCGGTTGCTCAGTGTTACCCAAACCAGCGCTATGTTGACTACGTTTAATGAAGTCGACATGAGTGCCATGATGGGGCTTCGCAAGCAATATCAAGATGAATTTACTAAGATCCACAACGGTACTCGCTTGGGGTTCATGGGCATGTTTGTCAAAGCCGCAGTAGAGGCGCTAAAGCGCTTCCCGCTGGTCAATGCCTCGATTGATGGTACCGACATTGTTTATCATGGCTACCAGGATATTGGTGTTGCAGTGTCTACCGAGCGCGGCTTAGTGGTTCCTGTGTTGCGCAATGCAGAAAATATGAGCATCGCAACCGTTGAAAACGCCATTAGCAACTACGCGGGCAAAGCGCGCGATGGCAAGTTAACGATTGATGAAATGACTGGCGGTACGTTTACCATCACTAACGGTGGTGTATATGGGTCGTTACTTTCAACGCCTATTTTGAATCCACCGCAGTCGGCAATTTTGGGTATGCACAAGATTCAGCAACGTCCTATGGCGATTAATGGCGAGGTCGTTATTCGGCCTATGATGTACTTAGCGCTGTCCTATGATCATCGTCTGATTGATGGCAAGGACGCGGTACAGTTTTTGGTAGCAATAAAGCAGTTAATCGAAGATCCTGCTAAGATTTTGCTTGAGATTTAATTGATAAGTTATTGATTTAAAGGTATTTAAATGTCTGATAAGTATGATGTAGTCGTTATTGGTAGTGGCCCAGCAGGGTACGTGGCAGCCATTCGTGCAGCACAACTTGGGTTGAAAACAGCCTGTATAGAGAAGTGGAAAAACACCGAAGGCAAAGGCGTCAACGGTGGTACTTGTCTTAACGTTGGTTGTATCCCGTCTAAAGCCTTGCTCGACAGTTCTTACAAATATCATGAAGCAGCAGAAGGGTTGGCTGTTCATGGTATTAGCACCAGCGGTGTATCAATGGATATCCCCGCCATGCTAGAGCGTAAAAACAAAATTATTAATCAGCTAACCGGTGGTATTGCCGGGCTTTTCAAAGCCAATGGTGTGATCGCGCTTTACGGTACTGGTAAGTTGTTAGCCGGTAAAAAAGTAGAGGTAACTGATAACGATGGCGTGGTATCGGTAATAGAGGCAGAGAATGTCATTCTGGCCTCTGGCTCGCTGCCTATTGCTATTCCGGTAGCCCCTGTTGATAACGATCTTATTCTTGATTCCACCGGTGCACTGGAGATTGGTGAAGTACCTAAGCGTCTTGGTGTTATTGGTGCTGGCGTCATTGGTTTAGAATTGGGTTCAGTATGGGGCCGTTTGGGCTCTAAAGTAGTGCTGCTTGAGGCTTTGGATGACTTCCTAGCTATTATGGACAAAGCCATTGCTAAAGAATCTAAAAAAATATTTCAAAAGCAAGGTCTTGATATCCGTCTTGGCGCACGTGTAACCGGTACTGAAATTAAGGGTCGCGAAGTTGAAGTAACCTACCAAACCACTGCCGGAGAACAGCTCAAAGAAACCTTCGACAAGCTAATTGTGTGTGTTGGTCGCCGGCCTTTCACCGACGGCTTGCTATCAGCAGACAGTGGTGTTGAGGTTGATGATCGCGGTTCAGTGTATGTTAATGAATTTTGTGCCACCAATGCTCCAGGTGTCTATGCTGTGGGTGATTTGGTTCGTGGGCCAATGCTTGCGCACAAAGGCTCAGAAGAAGGCGTCATGGTCGCAGAGCGTATCGCTGGCCACAAAGCTCAGATGAACTACGATATTGTTCCTAATGTTATCTATACCCATCCAGAAGTGGCTTCAGTGGGTCAAACTGAAGAGCAGGTCAAGGCCGCAGGCGAGCCTTATAATGTTGGCGTATTTCCCTTTGCGGCTAGTGGAAGAGCAATGGCGGCTAATGACACCGACGGCATGGTAAAAATTATTGCCCACGCTGATACTGATCGCATAATGGGTTGCCATATTGTAGGCCCTAGTGCTGCAGACCTTACTCAGCAGGTGGCTATTGCTATGGAATTCGGGTCTAGTGCCGAAGATCTTGGCATGACTGTCTTTGGGCATCCAACGCTGTCTGAAGCGGTGCATGAAGCGGCCCTGGCGGTTAACGGTAATGCTATTCATATTCCCAACCGCAAACGTCGTTAAAAAGGAATCATTTTTCGCTCTGGGCTATTTGTTGAATAGCCCAAAGTACAATACAACCTAAACACTAACAGGAAACCAAGTATGAACCTGCACGAATATCAAGGTAAGCAACTGTTTGCCGAATACGGATTGCCAGTATCCAAGGGCATTGCCGCAGAGACAGTTCAGGAAGCCATCGCGGCAGCTGATGTTATCGGTGGTGATCGTTGGGTGGTTAAAGCTCAGGTTCATGCTGGTGGTCGCGGCAAGGCTGGTGGGGTTAAGTTAGTTAGCTCAAAAGCTGAAATTGAAGAGTTTTCTCGTAAATGGCTGGGTCAGAATCTAGTCACTTACCAAACAGATGCTAAAGGCCAGCCCGTTAGCCGTATTTTGGTTGAAACCTGCACTGACATTGACCAAGAATTATATCTTGGTGCCGTGGTAGATCGTGGAACACGTCGTATTATCTTCATGGCCTCAACTGAAGGCGGTGTTGAAATTGAGAAGGTTGCAGAAGAAACTCCAGAGAAGATTCTTAAGGCTATTATCGACCCAGTAACTGGCGCACAGCCTTATCAGGGGCGAGATCTTGCGTTTAAGTTAGGCCTTAAAGGCGTTCAAGTTAAGCAATTTGTTGGCATCTTTATGGGTCTGGCTAAATTGTTTAAAGAGAAAGACCTTGAATTGCTAGAAGTTAACCCGCTGGTTATTACGGATGAAGGCAACTTGCATTGCTTAGATGCCAAAGTAATTATCGATGGCAATGCTATGTATCGTCAGCCGCAAATTAAAGAAATGCATGATCCCTCACAGGAAGATGCGCGAGAAGCTCATGCCTCTGCTTGGGACCTCAACTACGTAGCCCTTGAAGGCGACATTGGTTGTATGGTCAACGGTGCCGGTCTTGCTATGGGTACTATGGACATTGTTAACCTCCATGGCGGCTCGCCAGCTAACTTCCTCGATGTTGGGGGCGGCGCGACTAAAGAGCGGGTGGTTGAAGCATTCAAAATTATTCTTTCAGACACCAATGTTAAGGCTGTATTGATTAACATTTTTGGTGGCATCGTCCGTTGTGACCTAATCGCCGAAGGCGTGATTGGCGCCGTCCAAGAAGTCGGTGTAACTATTCCAGTGGTAGTGCGTTTAGAAGGCAATAACGCAGAACTTGGAACTAAAAAATTGGCCGAATCCGGTCTTGCCATTATTGCTGCTACAAGTCTTACAGACGCAGCACAACAGGTTGTTAAAGCCGCAGGGGGTAACTAAATATGTCTATCTTAATTAACAGCGACACCAAAGTTATCTGTCAGGGTTTTACTGGCGGGCAGGGTACCTTTCACTCAGAGCAAGCTATTGAGTACGGCACAAAAATGGTGGGTGGTGTAACCCCAGGTAAAGGCGGCACAACACACCTTGGCCTACCCGTGTTTAACACCGTGGCCGAAGCTGTGGCAGAGACTGGGGCAGAAGCCTCGGTTATATACGTGCCTGCGCCATTCTGTAAAGACTCTATTCTTGAAGCCGCTTACTCTGGCCTGAAATTAGTAGTTTGTATCACCGAAGGCATTCCCACTCAAGACATGCTTGAGTGTAAAGTGGTCTGTGATACCTTAGGCGTGCGCCTTATTGGGCCTAACTGCCCCGGTGTCATTACACCCGGCGAATGTAAAATTGGCATTATGCCCGGCCATATTCACCTTCCCGGTAAAGTCGGCATTGTGTCGCGTTCTGGTACATTGACCTATGAGGCAGTCAAGCAAACTACAGATTATGGCTTTGGTCAGTCTACCTGCGTTGGTATTGGTGGCGACCCCATTCCCGGTTCAAGCTTTATTGATATTTTAGAGCTGTTTGAAAAAGATCCAGCCACTGAAGCTATTGTTATGATCGGCGAAATTGGCGGTACCGCAGAAGAAGAAGCTGCGGCTTACATTAAAGCCAATGTAACCAAGCCTGTTGTGTCTTACATTGCTGGTGTAACAGCCCCAGCAGGTAAGCGCATGGGCCATGCAGGCGCTATTGTTTCAGGCGGTAAAGGCACGGCAGATGAAAAGTTTGCAGCTCTAGAAGATGCCGGTGTTAAAACCGTGCGCAGTCTTGCTGAGATTGGCAATGGTTTGAAAGAGATTACTGGCTGGTAAGGTTGTTTAGCGGTTAAGTAGTTAAGAAAAAAGCGGCCCACGGGCCGCTTTTTTTATGGGTTGGCTAATTAACCAAAGCCTTAACAACTAAGGTACCAGCAATGAATCCGCCGGATATAAAGAAATTCATGGCTAATCTTGCTGAGATGAAGGGTGTAAAGTCACTGTATGGTTTTCAGTGTTGAGTTATGGTGCATGCTGTTGCAAAGGTTAGTCCGGTTGCCCTAAATATGTTTCTTTTGGGATGTAATAAACGATCATTGCACCCAAAATAATTTTCAGGATCGCTCCCGGCCAAAAGGGTAAAAAGCCATACTGCAACGCTTTCTCAAAGCCGTATAAAAAAGTCAGTTGGGCAATTCCACAGATTAAAATTAATGCAGTTCCGATGGCCATGGCCGTTAAAATACTGACAAAACGTGCTGCAAATCCATTCTCTTGTAATGCACCACACACATAACCACCGACTAAAAATCCGTACAAAAATCCGCCGCTGCCACCCATTAATGTTTCTATTCCTGATGCGCCGTTGGCAAAAACAGGCAACCCAATAATGCCTAAAATCAAATAGATGGCAATCGCGAGCATGCCCCTTTTTCGCCCGAGTACAAACCCTACAACTAGCACTGCAAGGCTTTGTCCTGTAATTGGTATTCCACCGTCTTTCCACGGGAGGTCAACGTTAACCATCGCACCTAGACAAATACACAGCAGCCCTAAGCTAACGATTAAAGCGTCTTTAGGTAAAGTCATTAAAAAAAGGCCTTTTGGTATACCTTATGAATCAGTGGTAGATAACTGTTGCTTGGGATTAATTAGGTACTTAGACCCCAAAGCATAGATCATTAATCCTGCTAATAAGACCGCTGAACCGGTTGCAAGGGGTGTATTGAGCATGGCATGAGCAGTTTGGGTTTGGGCTAGAAAGTCGATGCTCCATTGAGCAGCAAGGTAATTGGTCAAATAGCCAAAGGCAAAGCCCACGCCAACGACACTTCCAAGGTAGGCTGCTAGTGCGCGATTTCCGAGTTCTCGTTTGACCAGACCCATGGTGGCGATGTTGGTAGCAGGCCCAACCAGCATGAACACTAACGTCGCACCGGGGGATACGCCAGAAAACAATAGTCCAGCGGCAATGGGTGTTGAGGCTAGGGCACAGATATACATGGGTACACCAATTAATGCCATGACCACAAAAGCCATAAAGCCATCACCCCACTGTGTCAAAAATTCAGTAGGTACATAGGTTTTAACCACTGCGGCTATGCCCAAGCCAATGAGTAGCCACAGGCTAATGTCTTTAATGAGATCGATAAAGGTAAATTTCATACTGTCTTTTAGGCGCGTGGCCAGGGTATCCGGTGCGACAGGATCGGTGTTCGTTTTGCTACAACAGCTTGGCTCAGGCTCTGGTGTTTTACTAGCACAACAGGCTTCGACGGGCTCTGAGGTAACTGCTGCTGACTCATCTTTGTCGGCGCCTACCAGTACGCCGGCGGTGATTGCAGTAGAAATGGCGGCAATAGGGCGAATAATGGCCATAAATGGCCCTAGCATTGCGTAAGAGACCGTTACTGAGTCAACACCTGTCTCTGGCGTAGATATTAAGAACGAGGTCGTTGCGGCCTTAGAGGCGCCGCTGCGGCGTAAACCAAGAGCTGCAGGTATGACGCCACAAGAGCAAAGGGGTAGGGGTGCACCCAAAAGAGCTGCTTTGACGGTCGCCATCAATCCTGGTTCGCCGAGATGTTTGGCGAGCAGTTCGCTAGGCACAAATGCTTTCATAAGTCCTGCGACAGTAAACCCCATAAGTAACCAGGGTGCTGATTCGATAAATAGACCAACAAAATGCTCAAACAAAGACATACTTCACTACCTGTTTTGGACACTTAGAGCACCTAAAATGGTGCAGTGGGTGGCAGGCTCATTACCGCCGCAGCAAGCATTGCTCAGGGTTTTTAGAGACTGCTTAATCTTTTTCATTTCATTTAAGCGTTGGTTGACGACCTGTATTTTATTGTCAACAAATTGCTTCACATCCTGACAAGACTTAACATCTTTGGTTACTTCTAATTCTAGTAACTGGTGTATTTCATTGAGCGTGAAGCCGACTTCTTTAGCGCTAAGAATAAAGCTAATGCGCACTACATCAGATTTAGAATATAGCCGATAACCTGATTCAGTACGAGTGTTTGGGGCAATAAGACCATGTTTTTCATAGAAGCGAAGTGCGTCTCGCGAAATGCCCGCGTGCTTTGCTAATTCGCCAATTTTTAGCATAGTACTACCCTCCAAACCGCTACTATAAAGTCTGGAGTATAGACCAGAGTCAAGGGCCTAAACAAATGGCCCTTTCGCTGGTGGGATACTAGGCGCTTTTTGCAGCGATTGGCGCAGGTACACTAAATTGTAACGCAGCATCACTGGCTAAAGGCTGTTTAAACAACGAGCGATCTCTGCGGAAGTCTTGCGTGTTTATCCAAGGCTCTTGGTCACCTTGCTTGGGGAATAGGTGCATCATTCGTTGCATGTAACCGGCAGGGAAGTCTGCAATCCAGCTTCTTACGGGCATATCATGCAGGTTGCTTGGGACGATGGGAACAACACTAGTGGTGTTAGTGTCAGCCATATGGTTGAGCGCTCGACAGACCCATTCAGCGGTTAAGTCAGCGCGTAGCGTCCAAGACGCATTAATGTAGCCAAAGGTGGACACCATGTTGGGTACGTCAGAGACCATCAAGCCCTTGTAGGTCCAAAGTTTAGCAAAGTCTACAATCTTTCCATCCACTGCAATCTCGGCACCACCCATCATCACTAACTTTAAGCCGGTAGCGCTAACGATGATGTCAGCATCAAGGTGCTCGCCTGATTTAAGCTGAATGCCATTTTCAGTAAAGCTGTCGATATGGTCTGTGACTACAGTGGCACTGCCATTCTTGATAGCAGTGAAGAGATCACTGTCAGGCACTAAGCATAGGCGTTGGTCCCAGGGGTTATAGCTGGGGGTAAAATGTTTATCGACATCATAGTCAGGTCCAAGCTCTTTACGCACCATATCGAGGATGGTCTTTTTTACTTTTTCTGGCTTTTTTCGCGTCTGTTTATAGATAAATTCTTGGAATCGCGTATTACGTAGACGCGTTAGCGCATAAGCCCAGCTGTGCGGCATTAACTTACGCAGTCCATTGGCAAACCAATCTTCGGAGGGGCGCGAAATAACATAGGTGGGTGAGCGCTGCAGCATAGTAACGCTAGCGGCTTTTTTGGCCATTGATGGAACTAATGTGACCGCCGTAGCGCCTGAACCGATAACAACCACCTTTTTGTCCTCATAGACCAAATCTTCGGGCCAAAACTGAGGGTGTATCAGCTTGCCCTTAAACGCATCAACTGATGGAAACTTGGGGTCATGAGCTTGCTCATAGCTGTAATAGCCGGCACACATATGCAAAAAGTTACAACTAATTTGTACACTCTCACCAGTGTCGGACTGAGCAATCGTTAGAGTCCAACGAGCGGTTTCGCTGTCCCAGTTAGCACTGGTTAATTTACTGCTGTAGCGAATTTTTTCTTCAATTTTGTTTTCGGTAGCAGTTTCGCGCACATAGTTAAGAATTGATGGACCATCAGCAATAGCCTTTGCGCTATTCCACGGTTTAAAGCTGTAGCCTAGGGTATGCATGTCGCTGTCTGAGCGAATACCTGGATACCGAAATAGATCCCATGTGCCGCCAATAGCGCCCCGGCTCTCTAAAATGAGATAGTCATGATTGGGACATTGTTTAGTGAGGTGATAAGCCGCGCCAATACCCGAAAGTCCAGCGCCTACAATGACAACATCCGTATGCTCTATTTGCATTTTTATAGTTATCTCTTATTGATTAGCGTTAATAGTTTAAGGGCTTTTTGTTTCTCATAAGCGTTAGAGGTACCGTAAAGAGCGGAAATACCTTTTCATAATTAATGGGAAATAGCCGTTGCGATAAATCCATTAGTTTGGCATCTGCACCAATAAAAATGCGCATGCGGTTTTTCAGTACACCCTTTAGAATAATATTAGATGCTTTACTTGGGTGCATACCGTTATTACGGAAGAAATCGGCCATCTCTTCTTGTGTGTTACCTATGCCTATAAGCTTGCCCATCATTTCTTGCATTGGACTGACGGCATCTTCACGGGTATTCATGCGGGCGTTGGTGACAATATTAGTGCCAATGTGACCGGGGTGCACAGAGTGGATTTGTACGGTGCTACCTCTCATTTCTTTAGCTAAGCACTCGGTGAAGCCGCGCAAGGCGAACTTTGCCGTGTGGTAAACCGATTGGTTAGGTACTGTAATCATCCCAAAAATGGATGATGTATTGATCAATGCCGCTTCAGGGCGCTGCTTTAAGTGCGGCAAAAAAGCTCTCGTGGAGTTGATAACGCCGTGTAAATTGATGTCCATTACCCAATTCCAATCTGCTTCAGACATATCCTCAAAGGCACAATCTACCGTAACGCCAGCATTATTAAATACAAGATCAACATGACCATGTTGCTCTATAACCTGGCCGGGGAGGGCATCAATGGCGGCTTTATCAGCAACGTCGATAATATGACTAGATACATTGACCGGATAGTCTTTTAGCATAGCCTCGGTCTCGGCTAACGTGGCTTGATTGATCTCACAAATAGCAACATTAGCGCCCGCTTTGGCAAGCAACACAGCAAGGTATCGGCCCATACCTGACCCGGCTCCAGTAATGACAGCCACTTTTTGGGTAAAATTTTTCATTAATAAAATCTCTATTGGGTATTGTTCAGTACTTAATAGCTACGTTATTGCAGCGCTCTAGGATTGCTGAATCATATTCATTTTATATAGTCTGTCAATCACCGCTTTGGACGACCCGCACCCTAGTTTTGCGTCATATAGTGAATGGGCGAGGACCAAGCACGTTCTTGAACGGTGGTAGCCAAGTCAGGTCTTGTAGCGACGCCTTCACGAATAGCATCCCAGGTTGACCAGCGGCAGGTTGGGTTTTCAAGTACTCGCGCATAGTAAAATGCGCGTTGATCAGCCTTAAAGTTAGGATCATGCCATAGCGTTGATAATTGTGATGCACCCGTTTCAGGGTTAATTGAGCAATCAGAAATATCTACTCTGGCACCATTGTCAGGACAACGATTGGTCAACTGGTTTACCTCTGCGCCATTTGCGCAGGCGATATCCACAACATTCTCGTGAGTTGTACCGTCTTCATCGATCCAACCTTTTATTATTTGAAGGCGCTGCAGTGGTGCATTGTCTGGGTCAGCGGAGGCCATTACTAAAAACCCGGGGGACCCCATGCGGGTTTGTACATCACCTTTTTCCAAAAGAGTACCTCCCATACTTACTCCTTTTGCGTAGGCCTGTTCCACACCGTCAGCTGCAGTGAGCATGCTTTGGTCAAATCCATACCCAGCAAAAAATCGAAGTCTTAAGCGAGGTCCTGAGGTTGCAAACACTTCTTTGCGACGAAAAGCCGTGTAGATAGAGTCTCTGGTATTCTCCTCTGCCCAGACCGCCGCTAAACCAGAGGCGCCAAAGGTAGGTGGCGCACCGCCAGCATAGACATTGCCATCAATCTTCACATACAAGCTTTTACCCAGTGGTGTGGTATTTACCGCAGATAGTATTTTATTACCATAATAGGCTAATTGGCCGTCTATGCCGGTTATTGGAGTAGAGCCTCTTTGCTCTGGAAAGCTAGACAGTATGCCAAGCTTGGATGCGAATGCTGACTCATCATTTTGGCTAGCCGCTGAATGAGTGTCACTAGAACCAATAAAGCCAAACTGGTAGGGGTTACCCATGCCTTGTTTTTCAAGAGACAAGCCATTTAACAGGGCTTGACGCGCAAATGAGCCATCTACCTTACTGAGGGCACCGGTAGCAATTCTGTAAGGCATAATTTCAAACCCAGCCCATTCATCCCGTGTTGATAAAATAGGGTGTGTTTCGGATGTTCCTTTAATTTGCGTTATCTCGACGATGGGCTCATTTCTAATGCGTGTTTGCACATATGTTTTATCAAACGGATTATCGTTCCAGTCAGTAACTTTGAACATCTCCCCATTAGAGCCATTTGAGTTGTGAGGTATAGCCAAACTTTCAACGCCCTTGCTTCTAAGCTCGTCCATCCAGCTCCAAAGGTCCTCTGGATTATTTGAGTGACCGCGAGAAAAGGGCTCACGTGGAAGACGCTCTGTCCCTTTAAAAATAACGTTTCGATGTAAATTTCCCATATCGGCGCTAGAGGTCGTATATTCATAAGCAGCAAAAGTGGTAAAGCGGCCCGGATCATTAAATTGTTCAGCCGCATCAATAGTATCTTCCCAAGCATCCCTCACCACGCCAAGAACTTCTTGGCGATCTAAACTTCCATCGCCAAGACCTTTGGTGGCATTCGGGATAAAACCTGAGAATGCCAGCAGTCTCTTTGCCCTGCTGACTAAGCCAGTACCGAAACTTCCGGGTGCATTTAAGTCATGAAACGGCTCTGCAAATTCATTTTTAGAGAAGGCTGTAGATTTATCTGCCGATGCTTTTAGTAAACCTAAGAATACTGCATGATCTGTAACTGCATAAAAATCCATTGGCTTGGTTAGCTGCATGTTAAAGCCCGCGGGGTTTTTTATGGCCTCACCTTTAGCGAAGCGATACGCATCATAGGGTGTTGCTAGTGTTCCAAAAGCGTAGCCATCGAAAGAATAAGCAGTATGCACATGCAGATCACCATAATAGGCATTTCGCTGTTGAGCTCCGTCCAGTTCATTGATGATTCTAGAATCAGGTACCGCTTTACGCGCTAATAATTGAGTCTCAGTTTCAAAAAGCTGAATTTGACCGCCTAAAATATCACCATTAGATAATTTTAATTGTTTATCAATCTCAGCAGTTTCATCAATGATGCGTTGATTGCCATGTACATCAGCAGCAGAGCTGAAGGCTTCGCTGGAGACTGGCATTTTGTCATCTGAACAGGATACTATTCCTAGTGCCATGATTAAAAGACAGCTTAAGTGTTGGCATTTGGTTAGCCGATTAATCATCTTGGTCATCCTTTATTATTATGGTGATGAATCACTTGAAGGATTCTATCTGATTATTATTTGCTATTCACCCAAACTATTTTTTGTGCTGCATGGTCCTACTCATGCGCATTTCTGTGGTTCAAGTGTTTTATATTTATTGCATAGCATGTCGCAAGAGGTTCTCATAAGACAACCCGGTCTTGTTAAAGAACTGTGTTCTCCGACTCTATGGTTTCAGGCAGCTGCCATAACAGGCTCTAGTTTCTCCTGCCAGTATTCTAGTAGAGCTCGGTTGTCCGAATCCCAGGGATGAAAATCTTCTCTAAAGAAGTCTTTTTAAGCAGTTGCATGCAGACGCACAAAGCCGTCTTTAACGAACAGAAGTTTGGTTAGACTTTTGAATGTGCGCCATTTCCACAGCTGTTTATCATGACGCAGCATTTTAAGTGCCACGGTTAAGAAATCCTTTAGCAGCGTCACCATTGAAATGCGCATAATGGTTTTACGCAGCTTATAACTACCCCCGATTTGAGCGTAAACATCAAAGGCTACAGATTTATGCTCTAACTCTTCAAGAGCGTGCCAGCGCCAAAGGTCGCCTATTGGCCCTTCAACGTTCTTTAAAATACGGCCTTCCAAAAAGCTCTCCCCAAAACTGGCGGTAAAGTGTTCTACGGCCACAGTAGATGCCAGCAGCATTTGATTGGTAATGCGCGGATCTTTTTTAGCCGTTTCAATTCTTCGTAAATAGGTGCTCTCTAGCTCTTCCAAATTATACCCGCGCTGCTCACATAATGTTTTGTTGTACTTGCGATGCTCACGACTGTGTATGCCTTCTTGCTTGTAAAATCCCTTAATGTCTTTAAGTAGCTTCTCATCGTTAATACGTTTTTCATAGGCTCGAACAGAATCGATAAAGTTTTTCTCACCCGAGGGAAAACTAATACTCATGGCATTAAAAATAGCGGTCAACACTGGGTCGCTGTCTGCCCAGTCAGTGGCGAGTGCCTGTTCTAACTGAAAGTTTACATTTCTAGCGTTGATAGAAACACCTTCGGGTGTTTTAGATTGTGCCGGCATAGCTGTCATGTGAAGTTCCGTTTGTTAGCGCGTTGACAAGATAGTCATACTAGCTAATTTTTGCACCATAAGAGGGGATATATTCAGTCATACACAGAGACATTTCCATTCATTCTGTAGTACCATCAAGTATATTTGTTGCACTAAGACCTAATTTTTAGAGGTATTAACATGGCTAGTTTGCAATCACATAATGCGCTGTTACCCCAGCTGATAGCTCTTATAGCTGATGATGGGTTTACGTCAGAGCAACTTTTTTCACTACCTGAGTTGTGCCTATTTACCGCCAGAGACATCAAATCATTTAATGCTATTGAAACATTAAAAATCTTAGAGTGTGCGGTGGATCTGACTAACGATCCGACACTAATGGTTCGTCTTGGTCGACAAATAGATATAACCACTTTAGGCACTTTTGGTTTTGCGTTAATGAGCTGTGCGGACTTGCAAGAAGCGCTTAAGTTACTTATCCGATATCGAGCAATAATAGGCCCAGTACCATTACTTGACGTTTACAAAGTGAGTAATGGCATTACTCTGCGGATTAAGTTGGACTTAGGTAGCCCCATTCAAAAAAGGCTAATCACTGAATTGACATTGTCACAGATATCATTCATTGCTGAAGCACTTATTGATGAGGTAATAACCTCAGGTGAAGTCCACTTGAGCTACTCAGCGCCGGTCGACCAAAACGCTTTTGAAATGTTATTTTCAGTGCCAGTTAGATTCGATCAGGCTTACAGTGAATTGGTAATACCTGAGAGTATTTTAGATTTACGAATTAGAACCGCAAATCCAGCAGGCCATGTCATTTTTCAAAATCAATGCGAGGAGTTACTGCGCGGGTTAAACAGAGTTGAAAACTTCTCCGCTGCGATACGACGTATTTTAATTCGTGCCGGTGGCGAATTCCCAATGATTAATCAGGTAGCAGAAATGCTATATGTCAGTGAGAGTACGCTTAGGCGACGTCTTAGAGATGAATCAACCAATTTTCGTGCTATTTGTGATGAAGTAAGAAATGTTTTGGCCTGTCAGTACCTTTCCACCACCAAGCTGACGGTTTCTGAGATAGCCAGTTTGTTAGATTACACTGAAACGGTAAGTTTTCGCCGCGCCTTTTTGCGCTGGAATGGCATGACGCCCAGTCATTACCGTCAAACCTCATTAGTAGCTTAGAGCGCAGGTTTATTGTGAAGTAATCATGTTCTAACTATTACCTAAAGTTACGTGATCTTATGTTGGTTTGATAAAGCAACTCGCTACAATCTGTAAGCTCTTGCGCAATGACATGAACCACCGCACCATCCGTTTCGATAACACCTTTGACCATTATTAGTTGTGCTTTGAGAAGCGCTTGACGACAGCGTTGTTGAACGCTTTTCCATATGACGACATTACTATTGCCTGTTTCATCTTCTAGGGTCAAAAAAACTACCCCAGATGCCGTCCCGGGGCGTTGTTTTCCAGTGACAATGCCGGCCATACGAACAAATCGTTGATGCCCCATTTCAGCTAAATCACTGTGACGTTTGCACTGACGAAAAAGTGGAAATTGTTCACGAAGAATACTCATTGGATGGCGCCCTAACGTCAGCCCGGTATTGTTATAGTCAGCATATATATTGTCGCTTTCGCTGGGCGGACTAAGCTGTAAATCTAGGGCTGACATTGAGTGCTCTAGTAAGGGTTCATTGTTATTGATTGCCAGCGTCTGCCAGTGTGCCTGGCGACGATTATTAGTTATAGACTGTAATGCACCAGCGCTACTCAAAAGGCTTAGGTTGGCTTTAGAAAGGCCGGTGCGAACGGTTAGGTCGTTCAGGCTTTTAAAGGGCCTTTTCGCGCTAACAATTTTTAGAACTGCCTTGTAACTTAGCCCTTTTATTAGTCTAAAGCCTAATCTAATCAGTGTATTACTGTTTTTACTTAATATATTTTCGAGGTTATTTTCAAGGCTGTGATCCCAAAAGCTATGGTTGATGTCAATAGGGTTTATACCAATATTATGCCGCTTAGCGTCTTGAACTAATTGCGAGGGTGAGTAAAATCCCATGGGTTGACTATTCATAATGGCGCAACAAAAAGCGGCGGGATAGTGGCACTTTAGCCAGGCCGAAACGTAGGCAAGAAGTGCAAAACTGGCAGAGTGTGATTCAGGAAAACCATAGACGCCAAAGCCCTGTATTTGTTTAAATAGTCGCTCAGCAAAATCTAAACTATAGCCTTGTTTAAGCATCCCATTAGTGAGTTTTGTCTCAAATTTTGCAAGCTGATTATTGCCGCCACCCTTGCTGCTCCAGCTGGCCATGGCACGACGTAATTGATCAGCTTCGCCACCTGAAAAACCAGCAGCAACCATGGCTAATCGAATAACCTGTTCTTGGAATACTGGAATACCCAGAGTACGTTCCAACACGGCTTTAATTTCGGGGCTAGGGTAGTTAACGGTTTCCAGTCCTTGGCGGCGTTTTAAGTAGGGGTGAACCATGCCACCCTGTATGGGGCCAGGCCGCACAATAGCAATTTCAATTACAAGATCGTAAAAACAACGAGGCTGTAGACGCGGTAGCATGGCCATTTGAGCGCGAGACTCTATTTGAAAGACGCCAACACTGTCGGCTTTACACAGCATGTCATAGGTAGCAGTGTCATTTTTGGGAATCGCTTGCATGGTCAGCTGCTTGCCATGATGGTTTTGAATGAGATCAAAACAGCGATGAATGGCTGACAGCATGCCAAGCGCAAGGATATCTATTTTTAATAAACCAAGTGCCTCTATGTCGGTCTTGTCCCACTGAATAACCGTGCGTTCGGGCATGCTGGCATTTTCGACGGGCACCAGCGTACTAATGGGGCTGCGAGTGATAATAAAACCACCAACATGCTGAGATAAGTGTCTAGGAAAGCCCATAATTTCTTGTAGAAGACGATAGAAATGGTCAATAAGTACACTGTTGTTAGATCCAGCATTACTGCCCTGATCATTAAACTGTTTTTCAAGGTCAGCGCGACTATCCCACCAAGATAATGACTGACTTATCTGTTCAATAAACAGGGGATCAAGACCCAGTGCTTTTCCCACGTCACGTATGGCGCTGCGGGGCTTGTAGGTAATTACTGTAGCGGCAATGGCCGCTCGTTCGCGACTATAGCGCTTGTAAATGTACTGAATAACTTCTTCTCGTCGTTCATGCTCAAAGTCTACGTCTATATCCGGCGGTTCATTGCGTTCCTTGGAAATAAAGCGCTCGAACAACAGCGAAATTTGGTCAGGAGAAACCTCGGTAATAAATAAACAATAGCAAACAACAGAATTAGCCGCTGAGCCTCGTCCTTGGCAAAGAATGTGGCGACTACGGGCAAAAGCGACAATGTCATGAACAGTGAGAAAATAGCTCTCATAATTGAGTTCAGCAATGACCTTTAGCTCATAACTAATCTGATCGGTAACGTCCTTTGACGGGCCTTCAGGCCAACGTTTCTTAATACCTTCATCAACCAGATAAAGCAGTTGTTCGGCGGCAGTTAAATGGTCTGGCACTACCTCTGAGGGGTATTCATAACGTAATTCTTCAAGCGAAAACTGACAACGCTGAGAAATCGCAATAGTTTCCGCTAAGAGTGCAGGTGGGTATAGCTTATCGAGATAGGGTAGGCTGCGTAAGCGTCGCTCAGCATTAGCGAAACGGCGTTTTCCCAGAGTCATTACTGAACAGTTATAACGTATGGCACTCAGAGTATCTTGTAAGTTTTGGCGATCTTTGGCATGCATGTGGACATCGCCACAGGCCACCATAGGCACTTCCCAAAGTGCGGCTAAATTACGTCGATAGTAGTATTGCTTAGTTTCATCACCATCAAGTAAATGTTCGACACCAACCCATAATCGACCGTTAAACCAGTTACTCAGTTGATAGCCTATCGCGTTATCGGTATCTGCTATGCCGGAGGGCAACCAAATAACCAGGGCATTGGGTAGATTGTGACTCAGATCTGACCACTGGAGACGATATTCGCCTTTGCTGCTGCGTCGCCTAGCTAACGTAATAAGACTGGATAATTCAGAATAAGACTTACGGTTTGTTACCAAGATAACTAACTTTTGCCCATCAATGAGAAATTCACTACCAATAATAAGAGGCAGCCCACACTCGCGTGCGGCTACATGCGCTTTTACTACCCCCGCTAGCGAGCATTCATCAGTAATGGCAAGTGCTTGGTAGCCAAGAGCTGATGCAGTATGAACCAATTCTTGCGGGTGAGATGCGCCGCGCAAAAATGTAAAGTTGCTGACGCAGTGAAGTTCTGCATATTGCATAATAGACCGTACTTTAATAACTGTATGGATATACAGTACCATAAAGTAGGCTTGTTATGCGCGTAGATTTTTTTAGTCGCAATTTTGAAAAAAATGTGCCGGTGAGCGGCTTTAAGCTATCCAATGACCAGCCAAAAATACATAATAGTCGCCTAATTTTAAAGGAACGATAAATGAAAAAAGTACTGGTTTTGTTAATGTTGTGTCTTTCTCAAACAGGTTGCCTAGCGGTGGCGGTAATTGATGGTGTTACTGACGTGGCTATTGCCGTGGTCACGGCCCCTATTAAAGTGGGTGGTGCAGTAGTTGGCGCCGTAGTGGGTGACGATGATGACGATGATGCAGATTCTGGAGACCTAGAGTAAACCGATAAGATTAGACAGAGTAGATGTGTGAAACGCTAGCTAGCTTTTTTTCCGCCCCTCATACAGTACTTGATGTTATGACTAAGACGATTACACTCATACAAGAGTTACAAGAGCTAAAGAAGCACGTTAAGTGTTCGGCCTGTAATATTTGAGTTATATAATTAACGGTAGGCAAGGGCAATCAATATGGAAAGATATACAAGCTTTAAAGACTTTTATCCGCATTACTTAAGTGAGCATGATAACAAGTATACAAAGCTGCTTCATTTTATCGGTACAACGGCCGCTATATATTTTTACGTAAGATTTTTCATAACCTTCGACTTTTTCTACCTGCTTTACTCATTACTATCTGGCTATGGGTTTGCTTGGGTCGCTCATTTTTTTGTAGAGCACAACAGGCCTGCCTCGTTTAAATATCCGTTATACAGTTTTATAGGTGATCATAAAATGTATGTTGAGATATTAACAGGCAAGCATAAAATCTTTTAAGACCCCTTGGGTACAGTGATAGAAATGTTAGTCATGGGGTTTAACGCTTCTTCAACATCCACAATTGGATATTGAACATAAAACCTTAGTGGTTTCTAAGACTGTAAAATACCCTACACACATGAATTGTTCCCGAATTTCAATGTTCTCAGGTCGTAGTGATTTTACACAAATTTTCATTGTGGACTCATTTATGCCAACTATTTTATTTGTCATTAATTTACAGCTTTTCAGCTTACGCACAACGTTTATGTGTGTGGTTTTTTACGTGGTTAAGCAACTAACTTAGTAATAAAAACTGAATAGAAAATCCTTGAGGATTTTCTATTCAGTAGGCTAGAACTAGCAATAAATTATATACGGTGTTACCAACAGTATTATTTTTTCTTCAGTTCGTCCATCATTTCAATAAGGCCAGATTGAGCGCTTTCAGTTCCACTATTTACAAAAACTACGTAAGCAATTAATTTTTTTCGATCAATATCTACGCAAGAAAAGAAAGTTCCGTCAGAACCACAGTGAAAAGACATCTGTTTATCATCTTTATTAATATTTCCCCAACCAATAGCATAATCAGATTTGGCTGTGTGTAAAAATTT
>ENA-ORXF01000171-ORXF01000171.1-marine-metagenome-genome-assembly--contig:-NODE-171-length-50301-cov-4.964758_pt1 | contig 50301 bp, 52 predicted proteins | sample MGYA00237864_ERZ511476 | MGnify/ENA primary metagenome ERZ511476 (study PRJEB26306, sample SAMN06343908) | marine metagenome | isolation source: coastal waters | place: Atlantic Ocean: West Antarctic...
GTTTTAGTAATTAGACTAGTCTCTGGCGTTTTAGTAATTAGACTAGTATCGTCTGGCGTTTTAGTAATTAGACTAGTCTCTGGCGTTTTAGTAATTAGACTAGTATCGTCTGGCGTTTTAGTAATTAGACTAGTATCGTCTGGCGTTTTAGTAATTAGACTAGTATCGTCTGGCGTTTTAATATCAATAATGTCTGGTTCTATAAAAAGTTGGGGATACGTTATTTGAACTTTTTCATAAAGGCCCATTGCAACGTTCACAAGTTTAGATGCACATTGAGTGTAATGCTTGAGTACTAAAAATCCTATAATAATTAATGTTATAAAAAAAAATTTATTCTTAAATCCTGATACTTTTAAAAAAGCCAAAAAAGACCCTATCATCATTGAAGCTATAAATGTTATTGATAGTGAATAAAGAGTTATTAAAATTATTAAAAGTATTATCGGTATGAAGTTATAAATACTTTTTTTTTTTTAATATTAATAATGATTGCAGAAATAATAAAAGCAGCAACTATCATTCCTAGATGAGAATCCTCAGCAAATAAGTTTGAATATCGAACCTGAAAACCATTATAACAGTTGTTGAGAAGACCAAAAGTTAAATGATCAGGCTCCATAGAGCTAAAATTTAAAAATAATTCAAAACAATAATATATTAATATTATCGCTAAAGCATATTTAATTATTCTATCAAATTCTTTATAAAAAATTTCTAAACTGAATAAAATGTTGTAAATAAAAAATATTATAATTAAAACTTTGATTATTGAAATATTCTGAATGGGTTTATCGATACTCAATGATGAAAAATAAAGATGCACAAGTAAGATCAGCCCAATAAGAAGGGACGTTATAAAATATTTTTTATTGAATACATTGTGATTATGCTTTGCAAAGATTAATAATGGTACTGATAATAAGAATAAAAATCTTAGCTGATAAACGCCATGGAAGTAATCCCACAAGATAAAGTTTGATATAATTAAGAATATTATTATTTTGGTATAATTTGATTTCGATATGAGCATAAAACTGTAAACACTACATATACAAAAAGCATACAAAATAAAACATGATTAATATCAATCATTAAATAATAAACTAAAAAGATAGATATTAAGTAAAAAGATAATTGAAAAGTAAAAACATACTTATATTTTAAAATTTTAGACAAATAGTGATGGATGTGGGTGTTATCTGCGGTAAACGGGTTTTTTCCTTTAAATATTCTTTGAAAATATAATCTCGTCATATCAATACCTGGTAAAAACATTATAAAAAAAATTTCTTCACAAAAAAAATTTTGAGAATTATTATAATTTGTAATGGTTAAATAACTTAAGATAATTGCAATAATAGCTACTCCACTATCACCTAAAAAAATTTTATTTTTAAAATTATAAAATATAAAAAAAATTACAAAAGCGCCTAATGGATAATAAGATACAATATTGATTTTATTCAAATATAAAAATAAAAAATAAATCAATGTATATGAAATTGTCTGTAAATTTACACCATCAAATAGATTTAGAGCATTAAAAAAAATTAGAATAAATAATGGTGTTATGAAAATACCCCATTTTCCTAAATCTATATCTAAATATATAAAATTAAAATAAAGATTTTGAATCATCATTTCTTCATCTAGATAAACCCATAATAAAAAAATAATATAAAAAATAATTAATCTAAATTTAGGATTAATATCTTTTTTATCATTAAATAGACTGATTATAAAAGATATAGTTATTATTAAAAATAAAGTTATATAATTTGAGTTTAAGAAATTTAACGATTCGTAAAATAAAAATAGTGAGATATTAAAAAATAATATTGGACCACCCAAAAGTGGAATTAATTCATTATGAATTTTTCTATTATTATCTGGATGATCAAATAAATTAAATTTTTTTGCTAAAAAACTTAAATTAAAAAATAATATAAAGTTTATTATTACCATCGTAAGTAATAAATAAATTTTCATTTAAAGCTTTAGATCTGAATTCACAATATTGGCCACAATTTGACTCACATTCGAAATATTATAATCAGGTATAGGCTTAGAATTGTGATTAAGATTAATTAGATTTTTTAGATATTTTAAACTACTAATTTTCTTATTTATAATAATCGAATCACCATTCTCAATAGTCTCTGGCCTTTCGGTAGACTCTCGAAAAATAAAACATAATTTACCAATTATTGATGCTTCTTCTTGAACTGTTCCACTATCAGTAACCAAAAATTTTGAATTCATTTCAAGGTTCAAGAAATCTATAAAGCCTAAAGGATTAATCAAAATAACATTTTTTGGTATGAAAATTTTGAATTTTTTTATATTTTTTTTTGTTCTTGGATGCACTGAAAAAACCACAGGTATATTTGAGGCTCTAGTAAATTGATTAAGTAAATTAAAATATTCTTGTAGTCTCTCTTTCTGATCAACATTTTCTTCTCTATGTAAAGTGCATAATGCATATTTATTAGAAGTTAATTTTAATTTTTTTAGTATTGGGGATTTTACTATTTCATTTTTATAATAATTAATTACCTCAAAGATAGGGTTACCAATAATAAATATATCTTTTCTTTTAATACCTTCACTCACTAAATTTTCACAACTTCTTTTAGTGTAGGGCATGTTAATATCACTGGTATGGTCTATGATTCTTCGATTCACTTCTTCTGGACTATGTTTTAAATAGGATCTGTTTCCAGCTTCTAGGTGATAAACTTTGACTTTTAACCTTTTGGCAATAACTGCTCCTAATGAACTATTGGTATCTCCCAGTACAATAAATTTTGTTGGTTTTTCTTTTAATATAATTTTCTCTAGTTTTCTTGTAATTACAGAAAGTTGATTGGCAAATGAACCTTTTGCTCCTAGGTAGTAATTTGGTTTTCTAACTTTAAGTTCATTAAAAAAAATTTTATCCAGTTCAAAGTCATAATTTTGACCTGTATGCACTAATATATTTTCATTTGTTGCATCTAATAATGGTATAATTCTAGACAATCTAATGATTTCTGGTCTAGTTCCAATAATAGTAATGATTTTTGTCATTAAATTAAATCTAACATTTTTGTAATCGTTGGGACATCTTTAAAACATGTTAATTTCCAAATCCTATCTAATTTTTTTTTATAAATAGTAGATAAAGATCTATCAACTTTAGTTGGAGCTTTAAAATTTTGTATACTAACGTTCGTTTTAAATTTATTTTTAAATATTTTTAACAACTGATATTTATTAACAACATTTTTGGGAATAACATGAATCAAATTTGGAATTTCCAAATTATTATAAATTATAGTATATAAAAATTCTCCAAATGCTTTAGTTGTTACGCCATTCCAATTATGATTTGCAAAACCTTTGAGTGCTACATTATTTTGCTTTAAAAACCATTCAACTAAAGATTTTTTAGTCAAAAATTCTCTTCCGACTATAGAAGTTCTTATATTGTAAAAATTTTTTGCTTTAATTTCTCCTAAACTTTTTGTTACACCATATAATTCAACATCATCATGGGGTGAGCTTTCAATATATTTTCCTTTTTTTCCAGAAAAAACACAATCTGTAGCTATTTGAAAAATTTTCTTATTTTTTTTATAAACAGCCTCTGCAAGCATATTTGGGAAAACTGAATTAATAAAAATTGCATTTTTAACACTTTCAGCATCAGAAATGTTAATTTCAGGCTTTATAACACCTATGCAATTAATTATATAATCATAATTTTTTATTAAAGCATTAATTTTATCTTGATTTATCTTTTTAACATCTAAAAAATGAAATTTTTTAATCTTATTGTATGGAAATTTATTTTTTATTTTTTTTAACTTTATTTTCGACCTAACAGTGGCTGAAATTTTAACATTTTCATATTCTATTATACTGGATAAAACACCGTAACCCAGCATTCCTGTCGATCCCAAAATTAGAATTGATTTCATATAAAACTATCTAGATGATATTATCCAAGGATTCCAATACTCTGCATCATATCTTATATCATCTTTTAGGCTTTCTTTAATTGATGAATTTGAAAATATCAAGAGTTCAGAATTTGCCTCTAAAGACATTGAGCCATTTGCAAATCCTTTAGATATATGAACAAAATTACTGTCACTTTCATTTAAAAAAAAGTTATAAATTTTATTTTTTTTATTTGGTTTTTTTACATTATCTATTTTGACAGCTGAAATTTGAAATGTTCCTTTTATACATCCAATATATTTTTCCTCATTCATGTGACCATGCCAAGCTCTTACAAAATTTTTATTATAATTATGAACTGTATAAAATCTTTTAATATTTTTAAGATCAAGCTCGTTGCTGAATCTTAACGATCCTCTATTATCATAAATTCTATTTCCATTAATTAATTTAGGGATCATTTTTAAATTTTTTCTTTAAATATTTCTAAATATTTTTGATTTGTATATCTTGGATCATTAAAGTTTTTAATTCTTTTTTCCGATAAAAGTTTTTTTAATTCTGCAATTCCGTATTTCAAATTGTAAATTGCTTTAAAAGAAAGCTCTTTGCTAGCTTTATCATTAGTAACTTTGTAATTTCTTGCATCTTGAAATTTTATTTTTGTTTTAATTATTTTTGTATTTTTAAAATATTTTTGAATTTCTTTCGCAATATCAATAATCTTCATATTCACATAAGATAAATTAAATATTCCTCTTTTCTTTGATTTTATTGCCACTTCAATAGCTCTTGCAACATCTTTGACGTGTAAAAGTGGTCTATATTGTTCTCCCCCAAACACTGACATTTTTTTTTCAAAAAATGCTTTAGCACTAAGTGTATTAACAACTAAATCCATCCTTATTCTTGAATAATTATCACTAACACCAAACAAGGTTCCTAGCCTGAATATTATTGAATTTTTATCTTTCAAAATACTCTCACATTTTAATTTTGAGCTTGCATAATGAGAAAGAGGATTTACTGATGAATTTTCATCTAAAATACCATTTTGAGCTCCGTAAACCGAGCAAGTAGATATAAATACTATTCTTTTATTATAAACTTTACATAATTTTTTTAATGTCTGAAAATTAATTTCATCAGTTAAGCTTGGATTTATTGCACACGCTCCATCTCCAACTAATGCAGCTAACCACACAATTACATCATATTTATTTAAATTAGATTGGTAAAAATTTTTGTCTCTTATGTCACCATTTATGAAGTTACAATCTTTTCGGTAACTTTCCTCATATAATAGATTATCGTACACGGTTACATCATAATTTTTTTTTTTCAATAATAAGTCAACGATTACACCACCAACGTAACCAGCGCCTCCCACTATAAGAATTTTCATTAAATATCTTCTAAGTAGTTTTTAAGTTTTTTGCAAGAGTTATTAATCTCAAATTTTTTTTGGAATAAATTTTGTGAATTTATTGCAATATTTTTAAGTTGTTTACTGGATAGTTTTTTTGTTTTTATTAAAATATTTACCAAATCAGAACTTTTCTCAGAGTTGCACTGGAAACCTATTTTATATTGCGTTACTAATTTAGACACAATACCTCTATTTATTGAAACGATAGGTTTACCAAATGAAAGGTAAGTCTGGAATTTGGCAGGTATAGTTTTAGATAAACCAACCCCGTTATTTAATTTTAAAATAAAACAATCTGCATTTTTTATTTTTTTTTTTAATTGCTCAGGATTAACAGGCTTGTTTAAAAAAACATTCTTTAATTTATAATCTTTAATTTTTTTATGTATAGAGTCAAAATTTTTTCCACCGCCATATATTGTTAATCTAATTTTTTCTTTAACAATTTTTTTATTATTGAATAATTTTATAATTTTATCAAAATTTTGGCCCTGACCCAGATTACCAGTATAATAAATATTAAAATAAGGTGATTTATTTATTTTTTTTTTGAAATCAAATTTATAATTTGATGGATTGTAAAATGTTTTTACCTCTACTTTTGTTTTTTTTTTTATTTCCTTGGTAAAAGCATCTGATTGACAAAGAATTAAATCTGATAAATTATAAATTTTATTAACAAAAAAATCTATTAAATGTAAAATAAAAGAGTTTTTAATATAACCTGTATCCTTAAGGTTATGTGGCCACAAATCTTGCACCCACAAAATAGTTTTAATTTTAAATATTTTTCCAATCAAAATTGCTGGAAGAGCTTGAAATATAGGACTGGTTGCATAAACAAAAAAGATATTACCAAATTTTTTTTTATAAAAAAAAGAAAAAAAACTTACCGATAAAATAAACGAAAGATAATTTAATGATAATTTCAAAAAATTAGAATTTCCTCTTGGTATTATTGGAAATCTTAAGATATCAATACCTTTATAACTGCCATGTATGGGGATTAAACTTTTATATTTCGTTTTAATTATTCCATCAGGGTAATTTGGTTTACCAGTAAAAATATTTACCTTCACTCCTATCTGGTTCAATCTGACAGCAATGTCATTTATTCTAAAATTTTCTGGCCAAAAATGTTGAGAAAAAATTGTTAGCTTCATTTTAATAAAATCTTGAATTTAATAAAAAGTTCCTTGATTATATAAGTTATAACAATTGATAGGATAATTGATAAAATAAACTTATAAGAATTAATGGGTGCGTAACCAAAATGCCACAATCTATAGGCACAAAGTTGGCCAATTAAAGCTGATAAGAAAATATTATTATTTAAAAAAATATTAAATCTTTCAATAAAATTGAAAAATAAAATAATAAAAAATATTGAACTAAAAACAAAAAAAGATGACCCTGAGTAGTATAATAAACCAAGAATAGTCGGTAAAGTAACATTGTTAGCTTTTTCTAATTCGCTAGATTGAAGTCTTATAGTGTCAAAAAAACTACTTATACCAGGGTTAAATTCTTCTTTAAGAGAATCTTTTAATAAATCAAAACTTTTATTCTCATGTGCAACTAAAGCCATTAAACTATCAATTCCAAATAATCGATTTTTTATAACAAAAAATAACCTTCGCATTTTGATTTTAAAATGTTTAAATGGTTTATCTTCATTTTTAACACTGATATCTTCCAAAATCTCAACTGATGTTTCTTCTTTGGGTGCATCTTCAGATACAGTTGAATTACTTGATACTTTTGATCTTTCTGATCCTTCTGATTGATTTATAATTTCTTTTGTGACTACTTTGGGTGATGAAACCCATGTAACCTTAGATAATAAAATATCTTTATCAATATTTTCAATTGGAATTATGGATGTACCTCTGTATTTTTGAAACATTTTAAAATTATCTCCTCCTCTAAAGTCTATTAAAAAATAAAAATTTAAAATAAATAAAATTGTAACGATTGAAGATAAAAACGTAATAAGTTTTAAAGAATAATTTTGTTTTATATAATTTTTTGATATTAGAGCAAACAATAATGCTAAAGAATTAAAAATACACCCCCTACTTAAAATAGAAAAATAAAATAAAAATTCCTGAAAGCTGGATATTATAAATAACTTTATTATAATTTTTCTTGATACATTTAAATCTAAAAAAATGCACATAATAGATGTGAAGCCAAATAAAAAAAACCACTTTAAAAAAGAATCTACTATAAAATTAAAGCGTGATTCAGAAAAATAATAATAGTCAAATAATTTAAATGTAAAATTTATATAAAAAATGATCAATATAAATACTGAAATTAATAGAAGTAAATAATTTATATTTTTTGTAAAAAATGAATTAATTTTCAATTTATCTTTACTATAATTGATTATAAAAAATTTTCTTGAAATAAGTGAACTTAATAAAATACCGAGATTAAAAAAAATTAATACAATATATAATTCTTTTAAATGTAAAGAATTCGTATGATCAAAATTACCTATACTAAAAGTGTATTGTTGATCAAAAAATAATATGTGAAGATAATAAAAAAACGTGAATGCAAGCCACATATAAAAAGTAAAAAATTTTTGAAAAAAAAAAGATTTTAAATTGAAAGAAAATAAGAAATTAAATAAAGAAAGAAAAACAAATATTGAAAAATAAATTTTATAAAATTCTAACTTTCCTATAGAAAAAAAATAAAATACAATATTTAAAGATATAAAAGCTAGAGATAATAAATATTTTAACTTATTTAATCTGTAGTTTTCTATGTACACGCTCATAAATTTTTTGATATTTTTTAGCAATAATGACTGAATTTAAAAGCTTTAATGCAATTTTCCTAGATCTTAAAGCAAAATTTTTTCTTATATCGTAATTGTTAATCAATATAGTAATTTTTTTTGACAGGCCATCTGCATCACCAACATCACATAGAAAACCGCTATACCCATCTTTAATATATTCAGAAGTTCCACCAACTTTTGTAGACACTACCGGTAAAAGCATACTCATAGCCTCCCAAACTACTATTGGGCCACCCTCAGATTTTGAGGTACATAAAAAAATATCACTATTATCAAGTAATCTCCTCACATTAGATGACATGCCAATAAACTTAATTTTTTTTCTAATATTAATATTAAATGAATTATAAATATTTATTATTTTTTTATAGTATCTGGATTCATTTTTGGTTCCCCTACCTGCAATTATAAATTGTACATTTTTATTTCTGGATATAACTTTATTTGCAACATGTAAGAAAGTTTCTGTATCTTTAACTGAAATAATTCCTGAAACAGATGTAATAATTAAATTTTTTTTTTTTTTAAAAGTTTTTTTTTTTTTATAAAAAGACGTATCTACAGGTGACATTACTTTGTAAATATTATTCTTATTAATATTCAAATTATGTAGATAAAAACTATAAACCTTTTTACTTATATAGATAATTTTAGAGTCAAAAATTTTTGCTAAAAATCTGAATATAATTACAACTATCTTCGGCGAATAACTATCTTCTATAATCCATAGAGAAGGTATTTTAGATATTTTTGCAGCTATGATAGTTTTAAAATGAGGCACACCGTTCGCTTGTATTAGATTAAATTTTTTTTCTTCAAAAAATTTAGATAGAGTTAAAATTTCTAATGGAAAAAAAATCACATATTTGATTGCCATAAAGAAATCTTTAGATAATCTGGTTATTTCAATTTCATTAAAATTTGCATTTATTTTGATAAGTTTTTTTTTTAAAATATTTATGTTATTTGGTATTAAAAAAAAATAATAAAATTTTTTTTTATCAAGCTTCTTGTAAATATCAATCATTCTTGATTGTGGACCGCCATATCTTCCATCTTCATCCACACAACATATTTTAATTTTCATATTATCTTTTTTAAATAAGTTATTATAATTTTTAATAAGATTTTAATCTTTGATATTTTAATTTTTTTTTGGAAAAATAAATAATAATAAATACTATATTTTATTTTAGTTTTTTTTAGATCATTTGCGAACAAATATCTAAAATGATTTTTGGCAAATTTCTTATTTTTATAATTTAATAAATATTGGTTATTATTTAAAATATGAAATATTCTATAGTTGTTATACTTTTTTATCGTTGTTGAGGTATTTAACGGCCCCATAAAATACTTTCCCAGCACTATGGGTATTTCTTTAAATTTGCAATTATTCTTTGATAAATTTACCCAACAATCATAGTCTTCTATTGATATAAATCTTTTTTCTTCTGAAAAAAACGTATCATCATTAAATATTGATTTTTTGCATATCACAGAAGAAGTGGAAATAGGGTTTCCTATTGTTAAGAGATCTATAAATGGTTTTTTTGATAATTGATAAGAAAATAATTTTTTATTATTAAGGTAAAAATTATTCTGATTTTGAATCTTTAAATGATGATAAGTAAAATCATTATGAGTTAAATATTGTAAACAAATTTCAATTTTTTTTGCAGACCAATAGTCATCGCTATCATGGAAGGCTATATATTTTCCTAAAGCTTTTTTTATTCCATAATTTCTAGATTTGCCGATAACTCCATCATTATCAATATTATAAAATTTAAATCTATTATCATTCTTAATAATTTTTTTAATCTCTAATGGGGTATTATCTTGAGAATTATTATCAATTATAATTACCTCATAGTTTTCAAAAGTTTGATTTAATATACTCTCACATAATTTAGACAAATGAGCTTTACTATTAAATGTTGGAACAATAATTGATACTAAAGGCATAAAATTTTATTCAAATATAGATTTACTTGATTTTAGAACTGATCTCTAATTTTTTTTTCCCAGTTTGCTTTAACATTAAAGCTTTTATCGTCTATAAAAATATCATATGAAGGTTTTCCCATTATCAATTTGTCAAATTTTACTCCCCATTTTTGTAATTGTTTTTTTGTAAATTGATAACCTTGTTTTTTAGCATTAGTAGCGTTTTCTTTATTTCTACCCATAAACCTTGCTGTAAAAATTTTTATAATAAAATTTTTTTTATATAGTTTGTTTATTTCGTTAATAATTTTTTGATTTGGCTTAGAATTTTTATAATCATTATCTTTTGTGTGGCAGATCACACCATCTATATCAAAACATATTATATTTTTTTTCATTAATTAGTTAAAAGACTTTATCAGTTAAATTTAATATTATTGAACTAGACTTACTTTTACACTTAAAAGAATAATAAGTTTTAGGTGGAATTTTTAATATAGATAAATTTTTTGGAAAAGAGATTGTTTTAGTTTTTTGAAAAGATCCTTTTTTAATTTTAAACTCTATAGACCCTTTGATAACAGTTAATAATTGAGAATATTTATCATTATATTTCCATCCTTTAAATTTACCTGGATTCACCACCGAAAGATAAATTTCTCCAAATTTTACAAAAAGTTTACTTTTTTTTGAGAATAATTTAAAAATAGCCCCTTTTGGATTTTTAATGACTTTAACTTTTTCGGTGTCAATTTTAATACTCATTTGTCATTCATATAATCTTTAATTTGCCTATGCGTTTCGTCTTCTACACTTCCTATTTCTTTAAAAATGTTTCTATACCAATCTACAGTTAACTTAACACTCTCTTTTATCGAATATTTAGGTTTCCATTTTAATATATTTTTAGATTTGCTAATATTAAGTTGTAAATTTTCTTGTTCATAAAACTTTTTTGTATTTTTAATAATGATTTCACCATCTCCCCAAAACTTTAAGGCAAGTTCTGCAATTTCTTTTACAGATGTTACTGTGTTCCTTTCAGTACCAAAATTCCACGGTCCAGAAAATTTTTTAGGATTGTTATATAAATTCATACCTAACAAGAGATACCCATACAAAGGTTCAAGGACATGCTGCCATGGACGATTATAATTAGGATTTCTTATAAATGTTTTTTTATTTGTTTTAAAATTATTAATTAAATCTGGAATTAATCTATTCTCTGACCAATCACCTCCACCTATAACATTGCCTGCTCTAGCACTTGCTATTCCTAAATTTTTTATTTTAAAATAACTTTCATAGTATGTTTTAATAATTATTTCAGCACAAGCCTTTGATCCACTGTATGGGTCTTTCCCACCCAATTTATCTGACTCTTTAAAACCAATTGTTGAATTATTACTTTCATAACATTTATCAGAAGTTACAAAAATTATACCTCTAATGTTTTTATTTTGTCTAGCAGACTCTAAAATATTTAGTGTACCAACTGAATTTATTTCATAAGTATTTTTTGGCTCAACATAGGAATTTGAAATTAATGGTTGTGCCGCAAGGTGAAAAATAATGCTTGGATTTATTTTATTTATAAATGATTTAGTTTGACTAAAATTTTTAATATCAAAAATTTTTAATTTAAGTTTTTTATCTAATTTTAAACTGTAAAATAAATTTTTATTTTTATTTGGATTATTACCAGCTGCATAAACTTTAGCTCCTAGTGTTAAAAGCCAATTACATAGCCATGAACCTTTAAAACCCGTAGCTCCTGTTACTACAATTTTTTTTCCTTTATAAAAATTTTTTAATTTTTGTTCCATATGTTTCAATTTACCATTTTTTTTTATTTATTTTCCAAATTTTATTTAATAACTCTTTGTCTCTCAAAGTATCCATGCACTGCCAAAAACCATAATGTTTGTAAGCTGACAATTGATTATCTTTAGTTAGTTTTTTCATTGGTTCTCGTTCTAACATAGTTTGTTTTTTTGATAAATAATTAAAAATTTTTTTATTAAAGATAAAAAAACCACCATTAATCCATCCCTCCCTAATTTGGTTTTTTTCCTGAAAATTTTCAACTTCAAACTTTTTATTTATTTTTAACTCACCAAATCTCGCTGGTGGCCTTACTGCTGTAAGTGTAGCAATTTTATTACTTTTTTTGTGTGAATTTAAAAGTTTTTTTAAGTTTATATTTGATAAACCATCACCATATGTCAAAAAAAAAGATTCTTCGTTGATTAGATATTTTTTTAGGTTTAACAATCTACTTCCTGTTAAGGTATTTTTGCCAGTATCTACAAGTTCAATATTCCAATCTTTAAAATTATTTTTATTAAAATAATTAATAATTATTTTTTTTTTATACCCTAAAGCTAATACGAAATTTTTATACCCATATTTAGAATATATATTCATAATATGAATTAAAATTGGTAATTTTCCTATTTTAACCATAGGTTTTGGTTTTAACTTAGTCTCTTCTGATAATCTTGACCCTAATCCACCACAGAGAATAACAACTTTCAAAATAAACCTTTCTATTATTAATATTATAACTGACTAGATTAGTTTTTATTTAAAAAATTTTTTAAATCCAGTTTTAATACACTCAACTACATGATTAATATCTTTATAGCTTGTTTTGTCTGAAAAAAATATAATACCACTAGTTGAATAATAAATTTTTTTTTCAAATAAAAATTTTCTAAATTTTTTAATTTTAGAAGAATTTTTTGACTCGAAAAAATCTCGTTGTATTCTATTATTTAATTTATTTTTAGTATAAACAATTCTCAAAATTGATGCATATCTATATATTTGTAAATCTAAATTATTCTGTTTTATAAATTTATTTATATTATCTTGAAAATATTTAGATTTAACATTCAAATTTAGTAAGATACTTTTATTTTTTTTCAGATATTTGATAGTCTCATTGCCAATATATGCTGACATAGAATTTCCAGAAAAGGTTCCTCCAAAAAATACCTTATTATTTTTTTCACTTATTTTTTTTGCTATATTTTTAGAAATTCCAATTACTCCTATAGGTAGCCCTCCACCAAAAATTTTGCCTATCGTTGTAATATCTGGTTTTATTTTATAATTATTTTGCACACTATAATTATAAGATCTTAGTCCGGTAATAATTTCATCAAAAATAAGTACAATTTTGTTTTTTTTACAATAACTTTCAAGAAATTTTAAATATGTAGATGTATCTTTTAGTGGCAAGCATGCTTGAACAGGTTCAATTATCAAACAATTAATTTTATTTATTTTTTTATCTAAAATTTTTTTAGATATTTTAATATCATTATAAGGAATAAAAATTAAATTTTTTTCATCATATCGTGATATGCCGGAAGATAGTGGTTTATTCTTTAAGTTTTTATTTGGTTGAAATAATAATTGATCTACGGAGCCATGCCAGCTTCCTGCTACACTAACTATATATTTTTTTTTATTTATCGCTCTACTAATTCTTAGTGATTTACTCACTGCCTCAGTACCTGAATTACAAAAAACTATTTTTGAAAAATTTGGAAAAATTTTTTTTATATTTTTTGAAAAGTTTAATGCATGAATATTAGGATGAGCAAAATTACTGTAATTGTTATTCAGATAATTCAGAATTTTTTTTTTAAAAAAAATTGAATTATGTCCAAGAACTATGCTACCTGCACAATTTGATAAATCTATATATTTTTTTCCTTTAATAATAATTTTACCATCAACTCCTTTTTCAAAAATTAATTTTGAGTTTTGATAACCTTCATTAAAAATTAAGTCAGACATATATTTTAAGTTAAGTTGATATTTTTATCAGAATTAATCATTTGTTGGTAAAAATACATATAATTTTTAAAATAATGCGTTTTTTATATCTCAAGAATACTAAAATAGTATATATGTTTTTTAATTTTACATATGAATCCTAAAGAAACTATAAAAAAAAACCTTGAAAGAAGATCTGTATCTGTTGATCTTGTCTCACTTTATAAAGAAATTCCCATGCCAACCTGGGTGGAATTAAGTTTAATAGATGTATGTAATAGAAAATGTAGTTTTTGCCCAAAATCGGACGACAAAGTTGCACCTGATACATATCAAAAAATGAGTAAACCTTTAATAGATAAAATTTATGATCAATTATTTGAAATGAATTTTTCAGGAACTATATCTATTTGTGGTTATGGAGAGCCACTTTTGCATAAAGATATCAACTATATTGTTGAAAAATTATCCAATATTTCTAACGTTGAGATTGTTACTAATGGAGATGTACTATCGAGCAAAAGATTGCAGGAACTTTATATTGCAAAAGTAGGTAAGGTCTTAATTAGCATGTATGATGGTCCAGAACAAATTGAGCGATTTCAGGATATGACCAAAAGAGCCAACGTGCCTGAGGAACTGGTTATCCTTAGAGATAGATGGTATGATAAACATAATGATTTTGGTGTTAAGCTAACAAATAGAGCGGGAACTGTTGATACAGGAGATCAAGAAGAGATTGGAAAGTATACTAAATGTTATTACCCAACCTATCAGTTCTTAATTGATTGGAATGGAGATATTTTTTTATGCCCACAAGACTGGCACAGAAGAGTAAGTATGGGAAATATGATGCAAGAGTCAATATTTAGTATTTGGACAGGTAAAATTTTAACTGATTATAGAAAAAACTTAATTTTAGGCAGAAGATCTTCAGGTCCTTGCAAAATGTGTAATGCGAATGGTGCGTTACTTGGAAAAAATCACGCAGAAAAATGGAAAGAGATTTATAAAATCTAAAATATTCTCAAATACTGTTTAGGAATTATATCAGTTTTATTGTGAAATTTTGCCAAATGAAATACCCAATTAGGGTTTTGAATAACTACTCTTGCTACTGTTATAAAGTCTACAGTGTTTGATTTAATTAAGTTTTCTGCAACATCAAATCTTGTTATTTCGCCACTAGTTGTTGTTACTATTTTTGATGCTTTTTTAATTTGTTTGCTCATTTTAGACCTATATGCTTGACCAGTTTTCATTTTTGTTTTTGGTAAAATTCCTCCACTTGATATTGAAACGTAATCAATTCCATTTTTTTTTAGCTCTTTTGTTAAAAAAATAGATTCTTTTATATTGATCCCATTTTTAAGATGATCGGATCCAGTGATTCTTGCACCAAGAATTTTTTTACGAGGCCAGATACTTCTAATGGCAGAAGCAATCTCAATTAGTAATCTGCATCTATTTTTCAAATTACCTCCATACATATCTGTTCTTTTGTTAGAAATTGGTGAAAAAAATTCATGAAGTAAATACCCATGTGCCATATGAATCTCTAAATTATCAATACCTGACTCATTCGCTAAAATTGCAGATTTTAAAAATTTTTGAATTAGTTTTTTAATTTGACTTAAAGTCATTTCTTCTGGGTTGGGCCAATGTTTATCTCTTTTAATTGAGGAAGGAGCAGATGTTTTCCAGGAATATTTGCCTTTTAATGGATAGTTATGCTTGACCCAAGGCAAGTTACTTGATCCTTTTCGACCAGCATGTGAGATTTGAATACCAATTTTAATATCATTTTTCTTTTTTATAAATTTTACAAGTTTGGTTAAATTTTTTTTATGCGTGTCATTATATAAGCACAAATCTTTATTAGATATTTTTCCATTTTTTTCTACTGCGGTTGATTCAAGAATTAACATTGATGCTCCACAAGAACTTAGATTGGATAAGTGTTTATAATGCCATTTTGAGGGGCTACCATTATTAGCCGAATACTGACACATAGGAGATATTACAATTCTGTTTTTTAAAACTGTATTATTAATTTTTATTTTATCAAATATCATTTTTCATAACTACAAATTCATTATGTGGATGAAAAATAGCTTTTGGATAAGACCAATATGTTTCTATAAAAAGTATTCCTAAGGCCTTACCTAATTTTGGTAAATGAGGTACTCCATCACTATCTACCAAGTCTTTAAATGATGTGGCAAATCTTAACCATTCACCTGTTTTTTGTTCTTTGTATTCAAGTCTTGTTCTTAACGCTAAATCTGGAGTAACAAGTTTATACCCTTTTTGCTTTATCATTTTATAAATATTTTTTAATTCTGTAGGTTTACTAAAGCCTAAATTTTTTACCTTAATTCTGAACAAATAAACTCTATTTTTTGTTATTTTAATATTATTTTTATTTTTTTTAAAAACATTTTCAATCCAAGGACTTACATTTACATTATTTTTTTTGAGATAATGAATTAAGTCAGTCCCTGTTTTATACTTTGTTGGTTCAATTATTTTCCATGGTCTCATTGAGTATCCTGTCTTATATTAATATTTTAATATTGTTTTTAGTTACTTTATTAAATAATTTATTTTTTATATCAACATCTTTATAAGAGGCTTGAATATTTTTTTTTAATAAAAAATTAATTGATTCAACCAAATCATATTGGTTATTACAAACTCTATATAAATATGAAGGAATATTTAGATTATTTAAATTATATCTATCAAATAAATTATCTACTGGGACTAATAACTTACAACCATAAGCTAAGCTCTCTAGTGTAACACTAGTATTACCATGAGATACTGCTAAATAAGTTTTTTTAGCAATTAAAGAAAATTTATCATTTAGAATTATGAAGTTATTGGGCAATCTTAATTTAAGTTTTTCTAAACCCAAAGATGGATGGGGTTTTATATAAAATTTTAAATTTGAAAGTAATTTAGATACTTTTAAAAATTTTAGAATTATTTCTTTATCAGTATGATGCGATGCTCCCTCAAGAAATATAACAATTTGAAATTTTCTTTTATAATTTTTTGTAAATTTAAATAAATCTGCAAACCTTAAGGCTGGTCCATCAATAATATCTAAATTTTTACAAAATTCTTTTTTCGGTTTTATATAATTTTTACTTATTACAACAATAGTATCAGGAATTACTTTATTTATTTTTTCATAATTGGTGGGAATTGTATTCATATATTCAGGTTGGGAAGTGAAACCCTGGTATCCTATTGTTTTTATATTTGGATAAAATTTTCTAAAACCTAAGTTCCAACCCTTATCTAAAGATTGATTTTCAAACCAATTAACTACTTTCATTAATTTTATTGATTTTAATTTAAGCCGTCTAGCAAAACGAAAATTATACAGAGACAAAAATACACTCAATATATCTCTATTAGAATTAATTTCTTCTTTGACTAGAGCATCTAAATTAAAATTTAGGTAATTCGTAAATCTTTTATTAAATTTTTTAATTCTGAAAATATAAGATATACAAAACATAATATCTGAAATTTCAGTAAAATTTTCTTTAAAAATATAATTTTTATCTTTATTTGTAGCTTTAAAAATTTCAAAAAAATTAGTTAAATTTGTTGTAACAAAAGTAGGAATAAAAAAAGTTAAATTATTTTTCTTACTAAAAAAATTTACTAGATCTCCATAATAAAATTTATGTTTATATTTAGAATCAATAACAAAAGTATCAATTAATGTATAAGAGCCTGTAGAAAGAAAGAAACTTTTTAAAAAAATTTTTATAAAAAAGAATTGAAATAAAAAAAATATACTTACTTTAATATAGTGAAGATAAAAAAATAATTTATTATGTAAAAATATGCTTTTTTTTAAATTGACATTAACTTTAGTTTTATGGAAATTTAAACGAATAGTCTTCTGTAGTTTTATTGAATCTACCTTGATATCTAAAAAATAAGTTTTTTTTTTTAAGAAAAAATCTATTGTCTCCAAAATGCATATATATTTATAAAGATTACTTGAATATAAATTTCTACTCGCAGGTGGCGACGCCCACCAGTCAATATCTTCCAAATGTTCTTTTGATAATAATCCAACCCATTTGCAAAATTTTTTTCTTCTATTAAAATATATTTTTTTATATTTTGCTTTTATAATATCTGGATAATCATTAAAATTAACAGTTACATCCCATGCTAAAATTTTTTTTGACATAATATTAATTTAAAAAACTATCTATTGATTTAGAAAATTTAATATTATTTGAATGGGGATGTTTAATATAAGTATCAAAATATTTTTGATATAATTTGCCTGGTATCATTATATCATTAAATATATCTCTTTTTATGTCGAATGATTGATCTAAATTTAAAAATTTATTATTAAAAAACTTTGATGCAGCTTTAAAATTCTTAATATTTTCTGGATATAAATTCATTTCATTTGCAAAAACTCTTAAAATTTTTTTTTTATGAATTATAGCTAAATCTATTACTGAAGATGAGGTGATTATAACGATTTCAGAACTTTTAATGTATTTATAGGTATTATTACTAATAATTTTACAATTTTTATAAATTTTTTGATTTTTTATGTCTACTTTGGGGTGTGATAAAAAATTAATTTCATATCCTAAATCTTTGAAGTTTTTAAAAAGATTATTTATTTTTTTTGAATAGCTGTTTATTTTAAATTTTTTATTATTATCTCTATCTAAAAGAAAATCTGGATGAAAACCAAAACCTGAATCTACATAAGCAACTGTTTTTTTTTTGCCTGATAATTTTTTTTTTTCTCTTAAAAAATAATCATAAGCAAATGAATGTGAATAAAATATTTTTTTTCCTAAGCTAACTAGTTGATTATCTATATTTTTACTGCACATAAAGGCAATTTCATTTGAATTTTTAATACAAAAAAAATTTTTAAAAGTCTTTATTATATATTTAATATAAAAAACTATCTTTTTTGGTAAAAAAAAGGATTCAAAATTTTTATAATCGTAGATAGATATAATTTTTACATCTTTTTTTAATATAGCATCAATGATAGGGTTTTTTTTTTCTAAACCAGTCGCATTAATTACAAGATCTATATTAATATTTTTTAAATCTTTAATTAATTCTTTTAGTTTAGAATAACTATGTACTTTAATTCTATCATTTTTTTTATAAATTTTACCTATATTAACATTTTTATATAAAATTCTACTTATATCGAATACGATAATTTTATTTTTTTTTTCCAAAGTATACAGATCATATTTTTTATAATCTGATTTAAAAAAAGGGGTCCATGTTAAAATTAATATTTTTTTCACAAAATTACTATCTATAAAATATAACTAGCTAATATTTTAAAATTAACTAAAAGATTATCAAAAAAACAACATAATAAAATATATTTAATGCGCAACATATTATTATTGGGAGGAGCTGGTTATATTGGTAGCGTAGTCTCAAATTATCTTATAAATAAAAATTATAACGTAAAAATTATTGACAATTTAATATATAATAGTCCCTCCTCTAACAAATTTATAAAGTCAAACAAAAAAATTGAATTTATAAATGGGGATATGCGTGAACTTTCGAAAAATTTAAAAGATATAGATGCTGTTGTTTTATTGGCTGGACTAGTTGGTGACCCAATTACAAAAAAATACCCCGTGCTATCTGAGGCAATTAATAATCAAGGAAATAAATCAGCAATAGATACAATAATTGACAATGGTATTAAAAAATTAATTTATATCTCAACATGTTCAAATTATGGACTTATACCAAATAATAAAAAAGCTGATGAAGATTATCCATTAAATCCTATCTCATTATATTCAAAATCAAAGGTTGAAATTGAAAAATACATCCTTTCAAAAAAAATTGATAACTTTTCAAGTACTATATTAAGATTTGCAACTGCGTTTGGAGAATCGCCGAGAATGCGTTTCGATTTAACAATTAATGAATTTATTTATGAGATGTATCATAATAAAGACTTGTTGGTATTCGATCCTGACACTTGGAGACCTTACTGCCATGTTTTAGATTTTGCCAGATTAATTGAAATTATTATAAATAGTGAGAATAAATTAGTTAATAATGAGGTATTTAATGCTGGTAGTGATGAGAACAATTACACCAAAAGACAAATAGTCAATTTGATTTTAAAATATATTCCAGACTCTAATATTAAGTTTCAAGAACATGGCCAAGATCCAAGAAATTATAAAGTTGATTTCAACAAAGTAAGAAATAAATTAAACTTTGAACCATTGTATAATGTCAAAGATTGTATTTTAGATTTAGTCAATGTAATAAAAAAATATAACTCGATCAAAAAAGAAGAATTTGGTAATTACCATATAGATATAAATGAGTGAATCAATTGTAAAAAATATAAAAACAATCATTAAAAAAAAAATTAATTTAAGAAAAAAAATAGTTTTGCACGAACCATCTCTTGATGCTATTGACAAAAAAAATATAATTGATTGTGTTCAATCGTCATTTGTATCAACTGTAGGAGCTTATTCAAATAAATTTGAAGATAAGTTAAAAAATATAACTAGATCTAAATATGTCATATCGACTGTAAATGGCACTTCCGCTTTGCATGCTATTTTATTTGCCTTAAATATTGGAAATAATGATGAAGTAATAGTTCCATCCTTAACGTTTGTGGGTACAGCTAATGCCATTAAATACTGTGGTGCTGAACCAAATTTTGTAGATGTTTCTAATAAAACTTTTGGTATTGATCCTGTAAAATTAAAAAAATATCTTGAGAAAATTTGTGTAATTAAAAATAACCTTTGTTTTAATAAAAAAACAAGAAAATATATTAAAGGTGTTATTTGTGTTCATGTATTTGGACATGCTGCTGAAATTTTAAAAATAAATAAAATATGTAAAAAATTTAAATTACCTTTGATTGAAGATGCTGCAGAAGCTATAGGAAGTTATTATAAACATAAACATTTAGGAACTTTTGGTAATTTTGGCATGCTAAGTTTTAATGGAAATAAAATTGTTACGACAGGAGGAGGTGGGGCAATTTTAACAAATAATAAAAAACTTTATGAAAAATTAATAAAGCTAGTAACTATAAATAAAGAAAAGCATAAGTTTGAGTATTTTTATAAATCAGTTGGATTTAATTATAAAATGCCAAGTATAAATGCAGCACTTGGCTTGGGACAATTAAATAATCTTAATAGAATAATAGAAAAAAAAAGAAAAATATTCGAACTATATAGAGAAATATTTAATAAAATTGAAGGTGTAAAACTATTGAAAGAACCTATTAATTCAAAAAGTAATTATTGGCTTAACACTCTTATTTTAGATAGAAAATATATGAAAAGTAAAAATAAAATTATTAATATCTTAATAGATAATAATTTCCTTTGTAGACCTTTATGGTTTCCACTGCACTTATCTCCGCAATTTAAAAAATGTGAAAGGGACAATTTAGATATAACAGTTGATCTTTACAAAAGAGCAATAAATATACCAAGTAGCATAAATCTTATAAAAAAATTTAAATAAACTATTTAAATTATACTTTTTAAATTCAATTTTGGTGAATGGTATCTACGGTAATAATGAAATATTTTTTTTAATAATATCAAAAATTTTATTAGTAGCCCCTTTATTTTCATAAGGATTTTTTAAACGTATTATCTTTGATTTAAAATTTTTACTAGTTGCTTTATTGTAAGCAATTAAAATATTCTTTATATCAAATGAACTATGAATAATATTTTTTGGTGATAATCTTTGTTTTTGTCTATTACCTAGATTAATACAAGGAATTTTAAAACTACAAGATTCGATAATTCCACTAGAAGAATTACCAATTATTAAATCAGAATTTAGAAGTGCCAAATGATATTTTTGTATTCCTAAATTTTTTACAATTATTGAATTTCTTTTATCTAAATTTTTTTCTATTAATTTAATATATTCTAAATAACCCTCATCAGCATTAGGGTAGGTAAACATTACTTTTTGATTTATTTTATTTAAAAATAATATTAAATTTTTAAGATATCTAATATTCTTTTCTTTTGAAATATTTGTTTCAGGGTGAAAACATGCTAAAATTTTTTTTTTATTACTATTAAAATAATTATTATATTTACCTTTAAAGAATAAAAGAGAATTTTCTTTTTTTGGAATATTCTCAACAGCAGGTGCACCTGAAATAAATACATTTTTATTTATTCCAATTTTTGCTAAATTTTTTTTATTGTGGATAGTTTCAACAAAATGTAAAGAAGCCATTTGTGAAATACATTTTCTATAAACATCATCAAGTGACCCAAGAGTTATGCTACCACCTCCAATATGAATAATGGGAATTCTAAGGGTAAAACAACACAATGAAAAATTGAAAGCTTCATATCTATCACCTAACACAATTGCAATGTCATATTTATTTTTTTTTAAATAAGTAGCTGTATTATTGATAATTTGAGACATTGAATTTAAAATATCAAATTTATTTGAGGTTGTTTTTTTATATTTAAAAAAAATTTTATTTTTAATTTTTAATTCATTAATTTCTTTATGTGTTGAGCCAAAAACACCCGTATTATGAGCCGGGCCTATAACCAAAGTTAGACTATAAGATTTGTGTAAATTAATTTTACTGATAAGATTTTTTAATATTCCAAAGTCGGATCTGCCAGCTGAAAATACTAAAATTTCAATCATTTATCTTAAAATTTATAGAAATCTATAAACTTTGCCTTACCATTAATTTTGTTATGATTTATACCTATTCTAGTCATGCTTTTATTACTCATATTTATTAAAAGTTGTTTATAGTTTTATTAAATTGATCCCATTGTCCAGTATCAAACCATTGATTATCACTTATTTTAAAAGTTTTAATTTTATAGTTATCTTTGATCAATACATGAAGCAGATCATCAATTCCAAATTTTTTATTTTTTGGAATATACTTAACAACTTTTTTATTTAATAGGTAAAGTCCAGTATTAATAGAAAAATTAAATGTTGGTTTTTCATTAATTGATTTCAAATTATTTCCACTTTTAATCTCACATACACCATAAGGAACGCTAATTTTTTTCCTAGAAACAACAACTGTTAAATCACTTGAATTTGTTAAATGTTGGGTATGTAGTTTTTTTAAATTAAACTTATATAAATTATCACAATTAGTTAAGATAAAATTTGAATTTAAATTTTTAATTAATCTTACAGAGCCTACTGTTCCAAGTTCTTTTTTTTCTTCAATGAATTTAATATCATACTTTAAATCTAATTCTTTAAAATATGCTTTTAAAATTTCTGATTTATAATTAATAGTAATAATAAACTTTTTAAATCCTTGTTTTACAAAATTTAAGATGATGTGCTCTATCACAGTTTTATTTTTTAGAGGCATTAACGGTTTAGGTAGTATTTCTGTGAATGGTTTGAGTCTTGTTCCTCTCCCACCAGCCATAATTATAACTGGACAGTCTATTTTTTTGATTTTATTTTTTTTTACTTTAATTAAATCTTGATAATACAGTGGCTTTATAAATAATTTTTTTTTATCATCAATCACTGGAATTAATGAGAGCTTTTTTTTAACAAATAATTCAATAACTTTTTTTGTGTGAGTTCTAATTTGTTTTTGAGTTATGACGTGAGGTTTTTTATTATATATATTTTTTATTGTTCCTTTGGTATTTCCAGTTGAAATAATTTTTTTTCTTAAATCTCCATCGGTTATAGTACCCAATACTTGCTTTGATTTATTTAGTACTATCAAACACCCCGACCCTGAATTCCTTAATTTTTTTAAAGCTAAGGTAATATTTGCATTTTCTTTTATGATAATTTTTTTCATTTTTGATATAATTTTGCTAACTTTAAATCATTATAGTTATCAATATCTATTGAATATTTAATTGTATTAATTATTACACCTTTTGTTTTATAATTTAATATAGTTTCTTTAACATTATTTTTTAACTTGGTCTTATTAAATATATAAAAACTTCCATTAACATAACAATTATTACTTTTTTTATTTGCAAAATTTAATAAATTATTATTTTTATGAATTTTTAAATTATTTTTTAATTTATTACTAGAAACAGAAATATAATTATATTTAAAATTCTCTTTTTGGAATTTTTTGATTGTATCTATCAGAGTTTTTTTTTTTCTATACGGAGTTGTTGGCTGCAACAAAATTATTCCCTTAAGTCTAATTTTATATTTTATTTCATACCATTTTATTATTTGTTTTAATAAAATAATGGTTTGACTTTTGGGACCTGAAAATTTTTTTTTTCTATTGTGAATTATTACATCTTTATATTTTTGTGAAATTTTTTTTATTTTTTCACTATCAGTACTAACTAAGATATTAGAGAATTTTTTAAACTTTGTTGCAAACAAAATAGTGTTTTCAACTAAACTTTTGCCATTTATTTTTTTGATGTTTTTATTTTTTAATCTTATAGAATTTTTTCTTGCAGGAATGATTGTTAACAAAGATTTTGGAATGTTGTTCATAAAAAGTTAAGAAATATTTTATTTTTATATAGACTTAATTTAATTTATAAATTAGTAATATATTAATTTTTATATATTTATATTCCAATATGACATCAATTAAATTTAAAAAAAAATTTCTAACAAATTATTTTAATGATTTTAAAGAATTATTAACACCTGATGATGAAACAATTAATAAACTGATTAAAGTTTCTGAATTAATGATAAAAACACATAAAAATAAAAAAAAAATTATGATAGCAGGTAATGGCGGTAGTGCAGCTATATCAAGTCACTTTAGTGTTGATTTAACTAAAAATGCCAAAATAAAATCTATTAATTTTAATGAAGCAGATTTAATTACATGTTTCTCAAATGATTTTGGATATGAGAACTGGTTAACAAATGCAATTAAATTTTATGGAGATGTAGGTGATGTGTTATTTTTAGTTTCTGTAAGTGGAAAATCAAAAAATATTATTAATGCTGCAAAAAAAGCAAAAAAATTTGGTGTAAAAAAAATAGTTACATTTTCTGGATGTGAAAAAAATAATCCATTAAATAAAATAGGTGATATTAATTTTTGGGTAAATTCCAAATCTTACAACTTAGTTGAAAATAACCATCAATTTTTATTATTATCGTTGGTTGATCTGATAATTGGTAAATCTGAATATAAACCTAATTAAAATTAATACTTAGCTAAAAACTTATAAAAATAAAGCTCTATTTAAAATCGTAAACTTTCTTATTTAGATCATTCCAAATTTTTAAGTCTTTCTTAATCTCTTTTTTTGATAAAATTGTACTATCAGGTTTCCAAGAAGTGGGTGTGATGCAAGAAAAAGTTTGGTCTTTTTGTTTTAAGTATCTGCATCTATGGCAAGCACCAACTTTTACATGTGCAACACATGGTATAATTTTATCTAGCTTTTGATTTATAGTTTTTTTTATTAAGCTAGGATCTGCTATCAGAGATTGAGCCATACCTATTAGATCACTATATTTATTTTTAATTAAATAATTACCAGTAAACAGATCAGTTATACCTCCTTGAGCAACTATAGGTGTTTTAGTAATTTGCTTGATTTCCTTTGCATAATCCCAATATTTTCCCTTCTTCATATCGATATATTTAAATTTTGCAGTTTCATACAATCCTGCTGTAACAACCATGTAAGCAGGATTAAATTTATCAATCATTTTAACAATTTTTTTTGATTCTAATAATGAAATACCATTTTTTATATAGTCATTTGTGGATATTCTAAAACCAATTTTTCCTCTAACTTTTGGATTAAGTCTATAGGCATTGTTTAAGATATTATCTACTATACGAAATCTATTTATTAAATTTCCACCATATATATCTTTCCTTCTATTAAAAAACTTTGATAAAAATTCATGTAACAAATATCCGTGAGCTAAATGAATTTCTATAAAATCAAATTTAGCATCATAAGCCTGCAGAATTGCTTTGACAAAGTCATTTTCAATTTTTGTAATCTCATTTAACTTTAATGCTCTACTTTCTACACTAATAAGTTTGTGCATATAACTTGAAGGTCCTACTATTTCTTGGTTGTTGTGCTCTGGATTACCTTGTGCACCAACATGATAAATTTGTAATGAACTTAGAGATTTATTTTTTTTTATTATCTTTGACAATCTTTTTAATTTTTTTAAATATTTATTTGGACCAACAATCATTCCATTTTTTGTATCATTTCCTTGTTCTGAAATTGATGCCGCTCCGATTGTTACCATGGCAACACCTGACTTTGCTAAATTTGAAAAAAAATTAATAATGTTTTTTGTTACATATCCATTCTTAGACATATTAATTGAAATTGGTGAACTTATTATTCTGTTTTTAAAAATTTTTTTATTTATCTTAATTTTTACAAATAGGTTATCTAAATTTTTTTTCATTTAATGTTATTTATAGATATGCAATTTAGTTCAAAATCTTAATTATTTTATTACTTATTTTTTTTGGATCAATCATATCCATACAGAAACAATGTTTATAAAAAATATTCAATTTTTTTTTATGAATATTACACCTTTTGCTTGGAAAAATTTTGTAAATATTTATATCATGTGCTGACTCTGAAAAATCAGTTGGACCAACCAACAAAACAACTTTTTTATCTAAATAGTTTGCAATATGTACCCCCAAACCAACCACGGATATAATTAAATCACATGATTTAATCCAGTTTAAATACTTATTTAAATTGGTATTTTTTTGTTTGGATATAATAAATTTATTCTTACTATTTTTTAAATTATTTTGAACTTTATTCCAATTATTAGATGGATAAGATTTAATATACCATTCTTTTGGAACAATCGAATTAAACCCAATCTTGTATAATTTTTTTTTTAACTTAACTTCTTTTAAAGATTTATTAATTTTATTTTGTAATGAGTCAAAAATTTTGTACGTTTTTAATTTTGTAGGCTCTTTTTTAATAAACTTATTAATATCAAAAAATGAATTTTTTAACATGCGACCTATAACCAAATTAACAATTTGTCCTTTATATTTTTTTAAATCAAAATTTTTAATATCTTTAACTTTTTTTTTTATTAGGTTTTTAAAAAAAAGAGAATTTTTTTTGTTTGTAACTAAAAAATAATTTTCATTTTTAAAAATAGTTAATACTCTGACTAAATCGCCTAAAGATATTTGTTTTTTTGATTGATCGTAAATAATACAGTATTCTATTTTACTCACCTTAAATTATTACTTTACAAGAGGGCTGTAGTAAAGAGTTTTAAGCTTTTTTAATTTTTTTGATATTGAATTTACACCATCTAAAGCTGTAATTAAAACTCCACCTGAAAGAAGATTTTTATTAAAAAATTTAATCTTTGGCTTTAAATTTGGATATTTTTGATTTTCTCTATTCTTATTATCATCAACAATATATTTTAAAAAAGATAGATCACTTTTTAGATGATATGCCAATGAAGGGACCATTTGTCCAGCCCCATAACCTATTAAATTAGTTTTCTTTCGTAACATTTTATTTAAATCTTTATGATGTTTTTTAAATATTTTATATTTTTTACTAATATCTAAATTCATACTCTTATAAGTATTTTTTAAAAAATTTTTTTTTCTAGAGTGTTTTTTGAATGCGATCATTAGAGATCCTCCCCAAAAATTATAATTTATATCTGTAGATATTATTTTACATTCCAGTCTGTTGACTAAGTTTTTTAAAGAATTTAAATTAAAATAATGATAGTGTTGATGAAATATTTGATCAAATCTTAAGTTTTTAATCATCAAGTCAGCATCAGGAACTTCAATACAAAAAATAGTATCTTCATTATATTGGTTGGTAAATTTATTTAGTACCTCATATGGGTTGTCGATATGTTCTAAATTATGGGTTGAAACAACAACATTTATCTTGCGATTAATTTTATTTAAATTAATTTTTTCAACAAAATCACCAAAAACAGTAATTTGGGATGAATTGGGTGTTTTTCTTTTTTTCCATATAGGATCTATTCCATATAAGTATTTGAAATCTTTCTTAAGACTTTGAATTAACTTAATATCGTTACAGCCTATTTCTAAAAACCCACTTTGATCTTTTTTTTTTAGATTTCTAAATAAAAATTTTTTAAAAAATTTTATTGCATTGTCAGATAAATAGGACTCAGATGTTCTGTTTGCATATATATTGTTATATAATAAATTTGGAGATATAAATTTTGACAGTTGTAAGTGCCCACATTTCTTACAGATATTTAAATTCTGATCAAAATAATAAGGAAAATTTTTTCTTAGTTTATTTTTTATATAAATCCCTGTTAAAGGAAATTTATCTAGTTTAATTATACTTTTAAGAAATTTTGAATTACAAATTGAGCAATTTTTTTTATTTTTATGTATATTATTCATATTAATTAATATTATTTTCTAAATATTCTTTGATAGCTTTTTTCCAATTTCTCATTTCTTTTAGCTTATTCGATTTTAAGGGGGTCTTTAAGGGTTTATATCCCTCTGAAAAAAAATATTCATCACTAACAGGTGTTATTATGCTTTGTGAATTTAAAATTTTTTTCATATATATAACAAAATCTAAATAGCTTGTTTTTCCACTATTTGCTAGATGATAAGTGCCATAATTATATTTTTTTCTGATTATTTCTATTAACATTTCAGCTGCATCTTTTGCATAAGTTGGTGTATCAATTTTATCTTTAGCTATTTTCAATTTTTTATTTTTTTTTAAACCTATAATTACCTTATCAACAAAACCTAAGAGATTATTTTTTCTATTTCCAAAAAGAGTGGGAAACCTAATCACATAGTATTTTTTACAAATCGACTTTACAAAAACTTCAGATAAATATTTAGAGCCACTATAAACATTGTTTGGATTAGGATAATCTTTTTCAGTGTAGAAACTATTTTTTTTCCCATCAAAGACTGCATGGGTGCTAGTTTGTACTAGTGTAATTTTTTTCTTGTTACAGATTTTTGCTAAATTGAGGGCCCCAATTGTATTTATTTTAAAAGCTTTATCATAATCTATTTCACATTGATTTATACCCACAACTGCTGAAGAATTAATAACTATAGTTGGTTTTATATAATCTATTTTTTTTTCTAAATCCTTCAAATTTGAAACATCAAGTTTCTTGCTTGGAAAACTTACGACCTTTAAATTCTTTTCATTGCAAATATTTGTAAGTTCTGTTCCAAAACATCCACTCGCACCAATTAAAAGCATTTTCATAGAAGTTAAATGAAATTTATATGGTCTGGTTTGATTTTAATATGTTCTTCGTGAGATTTTTTTATTTCATCTAATTTTGTTTTACCCTCATGAAATAGAAATCTATTAATATAATGCTGTCTGCAATTAGATTCGCAATCTTTATTGACATTAACTTCTTTTCTTATTTTTTCTTGTACCTCCCAGTATCTTTCACTTTCCCAAATTTCTTTGAAAGATTTGTCAATTATATTTCCCATAAGAAATTCTTCCCTTCTTTCTTGAAACCAATGCCCACATGGAAAAACGTCTCCTCTTCCACTCAAACCTAAAATAAATTGAGTTCCATGACATGTTCCATAATCCTTCCAGCCACCATTTAAAACTTTTTTCCATTTTATATTTACAGAGTAATCTTCAGCTGAATATTGTTCTGCTTCTTTAAAAATATCTAACGCTTCAATATATTCTCCTTTTGGAGAGTCTAATCTACTATCAAATGTATCAGAGCAGGGTTTAACAACAAAATAATCAACTCCACATTCTTTGCCTAGTTTTGCCAAAGGTACTATATCATTCATATTTTCTTTAGTCACAACCATTTGAAATCCAATTACACAATCGTATTTTTTTTCTTCTTTTAATTTTGCAAGTGCTTTTGCATTTCCCAAAACTCTATCCATTTGATCAACCCTATGAATCTTTTGAAAAGTTTCTTTAGTACCAGCACTAATATTAAATCTAATCCACTTCAAACTGTCTAGAATTACGTCAAGTTTATCGTGTCTAATTCTTATTCCATTAGTTGCTAAGCCTAAATCTAAATCAATTTTTTTTCCATAACTTATAATGTCGTGAAAGTCTGGATGAAGAGTATTCTCACCCTCTCCAATTATTGCTATTGACTTTACTCCAATTTCTTTTGCATCTTTAAAGGTTTGCATCACAGATTTTGTTGGAGTATGGAATATTTTTTTTGAATTAGTTCCAAACCCATCTCGATTTTGAATTACACCATAACAAAAAGTACAAGCCATATTGCAACCACTTGAAATTCCCATATCAATATGTAGTGGAGCAACTCGCTCACCTCTTTGCCAGGCTTCAACTCTATCAAGATGCCAAAAAAGTTTATGGCTATCCATGTTCCATTTATCATTAACTTTACTTTTTTGGTCATCAACTTTAGACATGTTTAGTAAATGAGTAATTTCACTTTTTTTAAATTCTCCTTCTTTTAAATCAATTGTAACTTTTTTAAAATTGGGAAAACTATCTTTAATTTTACCTACAATATAATCGGAGCTACTTAAATCTTCGTTTTCTTTTATAGAAATTAATATATTTAAATTTTCTTTATAAATATTAATACCTTGTATCCTTCCAGAGTTTACAATATTTTCATCTGACGTAGGATCTTTAATTTCACTTAATTTTTTTGCTATATCAATTTCTGTAATCATACTTAAAATTATACTATTGTTTGTTGATTTTTACCAATTTTTACCAATTTTTGCATCACTTTTAAGGCTAATAAAGTTGGGCCCTTTATTTCTATAACACTTAAATATACTTTCCTTAGTTTTTTCAGAATCTTTAGGAAAGTAAGATTTAATATTTTTAAATAATTTCATCAATTTTTTTCCATTTAATTCTGAGTGAGTGGGTCCCAAAGAGGGATAATCAGCAAACCCTACAAGTTTTACATTAGCTTTCTGTTGATCAATATCTAATTTTATTTGCTCAAAAGGTCTTTCAATCAAAAAGGGGGTTATAGTATAAACCCATGGCTTCAATCCTTCTAGTGCCATACCTGCAGCTGCTCCTATTAAACTTTGCTCACAGATTCCAAGATTAAAAAATCTTTTTGGATGTTTTGATCTAAAATCATCAAAAATTCCATAACCAATATCTCCTACCAAAAGAACAATCTTTTTATCTTTTTCCGCAATCTCACTTATTATTTTTCCAAATTTTCTTCTCATTTAATTCCAAGTTCTTTTTTTCCAATCATAATTTCACTACCTTTAAGTTGTCTGGCATGCCAAACTGGGTCATTTTCAAATTGTCTGATACCTTTTCCTTTAATCGTATGAACTATTAAAGCTGTAGGTTTTTTATTTTTAAAAGTTTTACTAAAATCTTTAATTAAGTTTTTAAAAGAGTGACCATCTTTTATTTCTATACAATTCCAGTTAAAAGATTTAATTTTATTTCTTAAATTATCCAAAGGAAGAACATCTTTTAGTTTAGATAATGCTTGTATTTTATTATAATCAATAATTAAAACTAAATTATTCAAATTGTGTTTATGTGCTATTAACAGTGACTCCCAGGTAGTGCCTTCTTGACATTCTCCATCACTTATCAAGACAAAAATTTTTCCTTGTTTTTTTAATTTATTTCTTGCAAAAGCCATTCCCGTAGCAATAGGTAATCCATGGCCTAAACTTCCTGTCGTACAATTGATTCCATTTTTTTCATCAATTTCTAAATGTGTTGTTAATTTTGTTTTAAAACCTTTTTCTCTCAATAAGATACATAAAGGAAATGATGCATGCGCTTTACTCAAGACAAATTTATCATTTTTTTTTAAAACTACATCATAAAGAGTGATTAAAATTTCAATCATTGAAAAACTTCCACCTAAATGGGCTTCACCTTTTTTTATAAACTCGTTAAAAGTTTTTTGTCTTAAATTAAGGGCTTTATTCTTAAGTTTTTCAATATTCACAAGATTTGTTTAGATCATTTTAAAGAATATTCAACTGTTTTACTAAAGTAGTTTTCATTTAAAACAAATTTATTTCCATGATTTTCTGAATTAATTGCAGCTGATAAAGATGCAAAATATAAAGCAATATCTGAAGGAATATTAGAATAGAGTGACGATGCTAATATTGGGAACAACGCATCACCTGCTCCAACTTTATCTACAACATTATTTGCAAAAGCTGGAACATGTATTATTTTTTTTAATTTTTTATCATATATAGTAGCACCAGTTTTTCCATGCGTAACAGCTATAAAATTAGTATTGATTCTTTTATCTAATTTTTTAATTAAATCTACTCTATTAGAGGTTTTATCTCTAAGCTCTTGCCTTAACTCAGTTTCATTCATGAGTGCAAGATTAGCTTTTTTATAATTGGTAATAGTATTATAGCCTGAAGTAAAAGAGTTTACCTGTGCATTGACTGCTAAAAATTTATTAGATTTATAAATTTCTTTAACCAGTTCTTTAAAGAAAAAATTATGTCCATAATCAGATAATATTATTAAATCTGAATTTTTAATCTGTTTTTTAAACATTCTTAGCAGTCTACTCTTCTCTTCTGTTTCAATATTATTATTGTCAATTGTATAAACACCTAGTAATTTTGTATTATTATTTTCTTCTATAAATCTTTTTTTAATTATAGATGGTGTTTTTTTTTCTAAAAATTCATAATTTATTTTTTTCTTTTTTAGAGTGTCAAATATTTTTTTTCTATATTTTTTTTCATCACCAATAGCTGAAAGTAAATTAACTTTTTGAGATGTTGCTGAAATATTTTGAGCTATAGATAAAACACCACCTAAATAATCTTCTGATTTTTTTTCTTGAAGAACCATATATGGTTCTTTTCCAGATTTACCAATAGCTTGGCAAAACACATACTCATCTATAATGCTCTCACCCAAAACTAATGGTTTATTTTTTTTTAATAAATTTAATGCTTCAATTATATATTCAGAACTATATTTATATTTTAATTTTTTAATAAAATTATATTGTTCATCATTATAAATAAATCTTTGATTGATAATTTCACTTGAGCTAAAGGTAATTCCGCTTGTAAATACTGTTTTACCTCCATTTTTTTTTACAGCTAAATTTTCTTTTGATATTTTTCCAGTTATATCAGTTTTAAATTTCTTATAATCATTTCCTTTAACATAATAGTCTGGTCTAACTTTGTTTATAACTTCTATTGAAGATAGGTTATTACTTAAGATAACATAATCAACTGATTGAAGAGATGCTATAGAGTTCATTCTATTTTTTTCATCGAAATGGGGATGACCTGGTCCTTTAAGAACATTTTTATCACTGGTAACTGAAACTATAAGTATATCCGAAATTTTTTTTGCTTGATTAAAATGATTTATATGACCTGGATGCAATAAATCAAAAACGCCATGACATAAAGCAATTTTTTTTTTATTATTTTTATTATTTAGAATTTTTTTTAACTGTACTATTGAAATTATTTTATTGGTCATTTGAATCTAGTTGACATTAATTTTTTAACATTGAAAAAATTTTTGTTAGTAAATGTATCTTTTTTTTTATATTCATTAAAAAAAATGCACAGATCTTTAATGGCATCAGAAACATTCCTTTTTGGTTTAAAATTAAAATATTTTTTTATTTTATCTGCATTTACATGATAAGATCTTTTATCTGAAGATTTTTCATAAATTAAATCAATTTTCTCATTTTTAAATTCTTCAACAACTTTCTTTACCTTGTTACCAATACTGGATATTTTTAAATTTTCACCACCAGCATTAAAACTTTCATTATTACAGTCTGTGTAGTTTTTTTTGTTAATTAAATAACTATATAAATCTACCATGTCATCTATATGTAAATTAGGTCTTTTTTGTTCACCTCCAAAAATTCTGACATATCCTTTATTGAAAGCATAATTTGTTAAAATATTAACTGTCAGATCTAATCTCATTTTAGGACTTACACCACAGACTGTTGAAGGTCTTATGATGCATGCTGAATAATTATTATTTTTTCTATCTTTCAATATTTTTTCACATTCCCCCTTGAATTTGTTGTATTCTGTTAACGGTTTTTGAGGGTGATTTTCGGTAATATTTTTTTTATTACTTACCCCATATACAGAACAAGTAGATGCATAAAGAAACTTTTCAATATCTGATTTTTCAAGAACTTTTATAAGTTTTTTAAAAGCAGTATAGTTCACATCTTTAGATAAAGATTTATTAAGCAAATAACTTGGGTCATTTGAAATGCATGCTAAATGTAATATTTCATTAGGTTGAAATATCTTTAGGGTTTTTTCAATTTTTTTTAAATCTCTAACATCTCCCTTTACATGAATAATCTTCTTTTTGGGAAGGTGATTCGACCCAAAAATGTCTATGTCATAATTTAAAATTTCATAATTTTTTTTTTTTGTAAGTTCTTTTATTAATGAACTTCCCACATAGCCAGACCCACCAAATATCATTAATTTTTTTTTCATTTATTTTAATAGTTTATTCCAATTTTTAATTGAACCTTTTATTGAATGTTTAGTCCAAAGGGGTGCTTTTTTCCAATAATTAATGTTTTCTAGAACTTTTTTAATTCCACTTTGTAGGTTAATTCTTGGATACCAACCAGTTAATTCTTTAATTTTTACAATACTAGCCTCAGTTTTTTTTGGCTCACCAGGTCTCCAAGGTATAAACGATATTTTTTTACTAATCATTTTTGCTAATTTATTAATTGTCTGTGCTTTTCCAAAACCCAAATTAAATATTTGATTTTTATATTTGCTAATAGCTACTTTATAAAATGCATCACAAACATCAGAAATATATAGGAAATCTCTTTTCTGCTCTCCATCACCTACAATTGTAAGTGGATAGTTAGAAATCTTTTGTTTTAAAAAAACTCCAATCACTGCTCCATAAACATTGCTTGTTCTTGATCTCGGTCCATAAGCATTAAATATTCTTATCGAGTTAACCGGTATTTTATAAACTTTACTCCAGTGAAAAACACATTTTTCCCCAAGATATTTACTTAATGCGTATGGGTGCTCAATTTTAATTGGTGATTTTTCTGTTGTTTTTGAATTATTAATTCCATAACAGCTTGAAGATGCCGCATAAACAAACTTTTTAATTTTAATATTATTACTGTATATCGTATCTAATAATTCTGCTGTCATTAAAGTATTATTTTTAAGATACTCAATGGGGTTTTCAATTGAAGGAATTAGCTCACCGTGACCAGCAAAATGAAAAACATAATCAATTTTTTTTATTTTTTTTATAAATTTTTTAATATTTATTAAATCATTTTTGATAAATAAAAAACTTTTATGTTTTAGTGCATTTTCTAGGTTTATTTTTTTTCCTGAGATTAAATTATCAACCCCTATAACTTTATGATTCTTTTTAAGTAAAAAATCTGTCATATGACTTCCTATAAATCCGGCGCAACCTGTAATTAAAGAAATTTTTTTCATAACATATTTATTGGAATTCTTTTAGTTAGTTTTTATCACTATTCAACAGTATAGTTGTAAAGTTATGAAACTTTTAAAGATAATAGTTTATTTACCTTTTTTATTTTTGGTATTAATCTTAATGATGATAAGGCCACTAAAGATTTTAAGATTTCATGAAATTTTATCTGATAGAATTGGTCATTTTGGGTGCATTATAGAACTATATTTATGTCAAAGAGATTTAAATAATAAAAAATATTTAAAAGAAAAATATTTAGATTTTTTTTGTTTTTCTTCAAATGTTTGTAATTTACAAATCAAAAAATTTTGGGAAAAACAACTAAATATAATGCCATTTCGAATGGTTGCTGGTTTAATTTTTTGGTTTAATCTGTTGCCTTCAGGATCTAAACATTTAGTTTTTTTTGACAAAAATTCTTTGAGAAGATGGATTAACTTTCGCCATAAAGATGTAAACAATTTATTAGACAAATCTAAAATTCACTACAAGTTTACCGATAATGAGGTAAAATCTAACAAAAATTTATTAAGAAAACTGGGTATAGATAATTCAAAAAAAACTGCCCTTTTATTTTTAAGAGATAACGTTTATTTTAAAAAAGTACTTAAATTTAAGGTAAATTACAGTAGTGTTAGAGACAAAAACTCTAACATTAATACTTATACTAAATCTGTAAAATTTTTGATTAAAAAAGGATATCAGGTAATAAGAGTTGGAAAACTTTCAGAAAAAAAACTTAAAATAAATAATAAAAATTATTTTGATATTACAAATAATTCAATTGCAAACGATAGCTTACAAACTTATTTGATCTCAAAATCAAAATTTTTGTTAAGTACAAATTCAGGAATAACTTATGCAGCTGCTTTTATATTTAGAAAACCATGTTTAATAACAAATCATATTCCACATGGACATTTTCATATTGAGTCAAAACTTTTAACAATTAATTTTAAAAAGGTTTTTAGTATAAAGAAAAAAAGATTACTAAAACTTACAGAAATTTTTCAAAATAATTTATCCTTTAATTTTAGCCACAAAAACTATAAAAAATTTAATTGTAGATTAATAGACCAGAGTGAAAATGAAATATATTTCTCAGTTTTAGACTTTGTAAAAAGAGTTGAAAATAAATTTAAAAAAGAAAAAAAAGAAAAATTGTTAGAACAAAAATATATTAAAAATTTTAATAATATTATTGAAAAAGATCCATTTCGAAAAAATACATTTGGAGTGTTTAAGGGAAACTTTGGAAAAAATTATTTAAAAAGAAACAAATATTTATTTTACTAAAAACTTTTAATTTTATAAGCTTTAAGGTTAGATAATAAATATTTTTTATTGAATCTTATAAAATAATTATATAAGTAATGTAAAAATTTCAAGTCATGATTAAAAATTTATTAAAGAATACTGAATTAAATGGTTATACTATTTTGGATATTTTTCCAAAAAAATTTATAAGTCAATTAGAAAAAAAAGTATTAAAAAAAATTAATTTAAAATTAAAAAAATTAAACTTACCAATAACAGAAATTAAAAGTCTAAGTAGATTTCATAAATTAAAAATTTCTAGCGATCAAAAAAGTAAAATATTTGATCCTAAAGACAGATTTATTCCTCTAGAGAGAATAATTTTAAAAGAGATAAAAAAAAATAAATTTATAAATAAAGTTCTTTTTGATCAATGGGGTCACAATAAATACTCCATCAAATGGGTTGCTTCATTGAAAAAAAAACAAATTAAAAGTAATGTTTGTGGTTTTAGAATTTGTGAGCCTAAAAAGAAAGCTGTAGGAGCTCATATAGATTTGCATGTAGGAGGCAAAATATTGAAAGATAGAAACTCTCTTATTTCTATATGGCTGCCAATTGTAGGTTTTTCAAAAAAGTATACTCTAAAATTTAGCCCTAAAAGTCACTTATTTGATCATCCTACTGACCAATTTGCGATGAACAACAATACTATTTCAAATGTATTTAATCAGAAATATGTAAACAAATTTGCATTTACAAGATTAAATTTAAAAAAAGGCCAAGGAATAATGTTTAACTGTAACTTACTACATGGTAATAGCATTAATGATGGTAAATTATCTAGGGTAAGTTTAGAAATTAGATTATATAATTCTAAGAATTATATAAAATGGAAGCCAAAAATAAATTGAGCTTGTTATTGAATATTATTTTTTAAAGTTGATAATAAAATCATTTTTTACTTATAGTTAGGTCTGGATATTTTTCTAATAGCTCTTGTGAAGACCCTTTATCAATTATTTTACCTGAATTAATTAAATATACAGTATTACATTTGTCTAAAGCTGAGATTCTGTGTGATATAAATATTGTTGTAATATTTCCCCTAAGTTTTTCAATTTCTTCCAGTAAAATTTTTTCAGTTACGATATCAAGAGAGCTTGTTGCTTCATCAAAAATTAGAAAATCTGGGTCAATATAAAGTGATCTGGCAATTCCTATTCTTTGTTTTTCACCACCAGAAATTTTTACACCCCTTTCTCCTAACATTAAATCTAAATTAGAATTATTTTTTTCAAAAAAATTTTGTAATCCTGATTTTTTTACTACTTCATATATTTTAATATTATTTATATTTTCTTCTTTAATTCCAAAAGCAATATTATCTCTTAAAGTGCCATCTAAAATCTCAATATCTTGTGGAACATGCCCTATTTTAAAATCTCTAAAATTTTTATAAAATAAAATTTCTCCTCTTTTTGGATATAACAAATTAAGAATTAAATTAATAAATGTTGTTTTTCCAGATCCTGATTGGCCAATTATACCAACCATCTCATGTTTTTTTATTACAAAATTTTTAATATCTATTGATACAGGTGCTGTATCTGAATATTGGAAATTTAGATCTTTAATCTCTAAAAAAACATCTTTATCAACACTTTTTCCAGATCTAAAGTTTTCTTGATTGGTGTTATTTTTATCTTGTTTAGAGTTTTTTATTTGATCATAAATTAAGTTAAAACTGTTTAGATATGACTGAAAATGAGTCAAAGCTCCAGCAATCGCATTAAAAGATGGCAATAATCTTATTACACAGATCACTATTAAACTTAAAAATGGTAAACTTTCGAGTATTGTATTTTCATCATACTTTGAAAGATACAGCATTAAAGAAAGAAAAATTATTATAACTAATAACTCAAAAACTATTTTTGGCGATCTTGTAATTAAATTTGCAATTAAAATTTTACTTTCAAATCTATTCTTTAAAAAGAGAAATTTATCATTAAAAAAATTTTCTTTTTTTAAAATTTTAATCTCTTTAATTAAATTAAAAAATTGGTTAACCAGCTTATATGTTAAGCCTTGTGATTTTACTCTTTCATAACCTATATTCTTTAATATTTTATCAGTCGAAACATAAAATAACGTAGAGGCAAGTATAAAAATTAGTAATATAATAATAGATACAATGGGTTCGTAAACCATCAATAATGCAAATATTACAATTAATAATACAGTTTCTTTTAAAACTATCATTATAGATTGTATTAAACCCACAAAATGATCACATTCGACCAAAATATTTCTAGATAATAATGACGAGTTATTTTGAATAAAAAAATTATATTTTTTTTTAGAATATTTTTGTAGAATTGATTTTGAAACAAGCACTTTTAATTTTTTTAATGTTAATAATTCAAAGTAATTTGCATAAAATAATGAAAAAAATTTAAATAAAAAAATAAAAGAAATAAAAATAGTTAAATTTTTAAGATTTGATATATTTAAAAATTCCAAAAAATTATCTATTATTGGTGGCAGACTACTAGAGGAAAAAATTTTAGCTACCAATGTTGGCAGAAGACCCAAGCTTAATAATTCAAGTATAGAAACAAATATTAAAATGAAAAATAAATAAATAATTCTTTTTGTAATTTGATCATCAATTACTTCAAAAAATTTCTTTAAGGTATTTACAATTGAAGAAATCACAAGGTTATTTGAATGAGATTTCGTTTTTTTTATTAAAAACCACAATCATTTTTCTTAAAAACGAAATACATTCAATTGGATATTTACCAATTGCAGTTTCAGCAGCTAAAACTAATCCATTTGCACCCATCTCCATAGAATTAAAAATATCATTAACTTCAGCTCTAGTAGGGAATGGATTATTTATCATACTTTCTAAAAAATTTGTTGCAACTGAAATTCTAGTGTCTTTATTTTTTTCTTTAAACAAATATCTTTGAGCCAATGGTATTTTTTCTATTGATATACTTTTTGACAAATCACCTCTATCAATTAAAAAATCTTTTCCATATTTGTTTAATGAATTAAAGCTTTTTAGAGCTTTCATTGTTTCAAGTTTAAATATCTTATTATTTTTATTTAATAACTTGTTAAATTTGATCATATCTTCTTTTGTGTTTGTAAATGATAAAGCAAAATCATTAATATTTAATTTTTTTGCTAAATTTATTGCCTTTACATCTTTTGTGGTCAAATATTCTAATTTGATTGTCCTATTTTTTACATGAACCCCCTTGTTAGTCTCTAAAATTCCTGAACTTTTGCAAACTAAAACTATTGAACTATTTGTTTTTTTTTTAACTACAGCCACCAAACCCTCAAAACCTAACTCTAAAATATCATTTAATTTAAGCTTACTGAAAACTATATCTGGATATAAATTAAAATTTCCTCCTTTTCTAAAAATTTTAATTTTTTGATTTTTTTTAATTTTATTTTTTAATTTTACCTTCGTTCTTATTTGGGCACCCTCTGTATCTATACAAATTGGAACTTTTGAATATTTTCGAATATATTTTATAATATTTTCTAAATCTTCAGCCTGAACATGGGACATATTTATTCTGAGTAAATCAACTTTATTATTCGTAAAAAGTAAAAATTTTTTATTTAAAGATGATGGGCCTAGAGTGCAGTATATACTGATATGTTTTGACATTATAATTCTAAGGGTATTTAAGTTATAAAATTTAAAAATACAATTAATTTTTATTTTAAAAAATACTAAACAAGTAAAAAAATGTTATTATTAAAATTATAATAATGAAATATGTATTCATAACAGGAGCTGGAAGGTGTGGAACAAATCTTGTTAATGGTATTTTAGACGGACATTCAAAATTAAATGTTTTCCCAGGAGAAATTACAAACTTATTATATCATGCCTTTACTTCAAATGGATATTCATTAAATTATAGAAATTTAGATAATATCAAGTTAATTATTAACTCGTTTTTAGGTGAAATCAATTTAAAAAACAATCTTAAAATTAAGAATAAAATTTTAAAGCAACTTAGTTTAAAAAAAAAAATTACATTACATATCGTGCTAGATGTAATATTTTCAAATTTTTATAATTCACAAAAAATAAATATAATAAATATTCAAAATGAAAATATTAATGGAGTATTGGAATGTTTCAAAAACTGTAAGGTAATACATATGTTGAGGAATCCATATACTCAAATTAATTCACGTTATTTATTTAGACATAAAGACCCCATAAATTATTCTGGCACAGATTTCACTGATTCATTTAAGAGAAATTTCATTTCATTTCAACAAGCTTATATTCATAAAAAAAATAAAAATGTTAAAATTCTTAAAATGGAAGATACAATTGATGATCCCCAAAATTCTATAAATGAAATTTGTAATTTCTTAAGAATTAAAAAAGAGGCCAAAAATCTTAAACTTACAAGACAAGATAAAATTTTTAAAGGCACAAATAAAGGCCTAATAAATTACAGTCATGACATTAGAAAATATAGTGAAGATTTTTCCTGTTTACTGCCAAATGATCTTTACTACTGCTCAAAGATCTATACAGCAAAATATTTTTATGAAATTAAGAAACATAAAAAAGTTCATAATAATTATTTATTATTTTTATCTAGACATTTAGGTTTTATTGGCAAGGACAGAAAAGTCCCAAAAAGTTTTATTAAAATATTTAAACTAGTTATACATTCAATTTATAATTATATTGCTGACAGACATATTAAAGATGATTTTGATAATTTTTTAAAAGATATCAATAAATAGTTAGATAACCAACTCTAATATTTATTAATTCTTATTTAAAATTAAATCTATTTTATTTTTTAACAAAGTGTTATTTTTATTGATTGGCATTTGATCTTTTATGAGGGGAAAAAAATTATCTTTCCATCTTTTAGATGTGCAAAAATAAATATTATTTAATATTTTTCTTAACTCAGGATAATTAAGCTTATAAGCCGAAAAAAAACTAATATTCTTTTTAATAACATTCGAGGGCCAACCAAAATGTTCTTTTAGATTTTGATTTTTTCTTAAAGAAAATATTGCAACTTTTTTTTCTCTTGAAATAGACTCATATCCAAGTGTAGAATCAATAAATATTATATTTTTATATTTATCTAGTATCTTATAAGGCTCCCACCAGTAGTTATTTCTTACAAAGAAACAATTTGATCCGTAATAAGATTTATAAAAGTTCATTTCTTTTTTTTGAATTTTTTTTGATCTAGAAGATAATAATATGTGCAATCTTATTTTTCTTTCCATAAAATAAATTTTTAGTAATTTTAAGAACTTTATTTCATAATTTATTTTTTCTTTATAATTATTTTCTCTATATTGGGAAATAAATAAAAAGATGTTTTTGTCATTGCCTATTTTTTTTTCAATGAAATTATTTCTAAAGCTTCCATGAGTGATGTACTTTGCTCTTATATAATTCTTATATTTCCTCGCAATATATTTATTGAATACAAAAAAATAATCACAAGTTAAATCTTTAGAATTTATAAAATTTTTATTTTGGAATATGTCATTATGTCCACCTGTTCTTTGTCCATTTTGAATGGAGATAAAAGTAGTTTTATAAAAATATTTTTTAAGTTTATAGAAATTGATTGTATTATCCACCAATGTAATCACTATTTTTGGGGAAATCTTCAATATATATATTCTATAATAATCAATTAAATCAAATTTAAAATTTAATATCATATTTAATAAGATCCAAAAATTAAACTCCTCAGCTCTTGCGAACAAGATTTCATAGTTTTTTAGTTTAAATTTATTTATCAAAAGAGTTGAATGATTTTTATCAAAAAATATAATTTCTTTTTTTTCTAATTTTTTAAACGATATTTTTGTTGAATAAAGAAGCTTAATAAAGAATATAATTTTTGAAATTATTATTGTAATTTTCATATAACCTAGGTTTATTTGATAAGTTCTTTTAATTTAATAAAATCATTATCTGTATCTATATCAATAGATCTTTCATGAGGCATAACAACAGTTGAAATTCTATGAAATAATCTATTTTTTTTTTTAAAAAATTTTTTAACTGAAAATGCATAGAAGGCACCATTTTCAACAAAATTTCCTGAAAAATTCTGTCTCATAGGTCGACTTTTAAAATTATAATTAACAGATAAAATTTTTTCACCCAACTTCTTCCAAAAAAATTTATTTGTTAAATATGATGAAAATAATGAGTCACATTTATTATTTGATAAAAGTTTTAAGCCTTCTTTAAGGTCATTCTTATTTAAAAGAGGTGAAGTCGCTTGAATCAAAAAACAAAAGTTAAAACTTTTTTTTTCTTCTAAAACCTCTTTAATTACCTCTTCTGTTGGTGAAAAATTTGTTGAACTTTTTTTAGATCTCTTAAAAAAAGAAACATTCTTTATATCTAAATTTAGTTTTTTAGAAAATTTTCTAATTATTTGAAAATATTTTTTTGAATCTGATGCAATAACAATCTCTGAAAATATATTTGCTTTTACTGCAGTTTTTAAAACATACATGCATAAAGGTAAGCCTTTTATTTGTTTTATATTTTTGTTTTTGATTTCTTTGCTTTTAGATCTTAATGGTATAATACATATATTTTTAAACATAACACTTAACTATATTATGATAACAAATTATAAAAGACCAATAATAGTAGCTGAAATAGGCTGTAATCATAAAGGTAGTATGGATATTGCAGAACAACTCATTATCTCAGCTGCTAAATGTGGAGCTACATATGCTAAGTTTCAAAAAAGAGATAATAAGTATTTACTAGGTGAAGAATATTTAAAACCACATCCTGTACCTGAAAATTCATATGGAAAAACGTACGGTGAGCATAGAGAAAATCTAGAGTTTTCAGTGTCTCAACATGCAAAGCTTTCCCAAATATGTAAAAAAAATGGAATAAATTATGCTGTTTCGGTATGGGAAAAAAAATCTGCACTTAAAATCATTGAAAGTAAGATTAAACTTGATTATTTAAAAGTTCCTTCAGCATGCAATCTGGACTTTGAACTGTTAGAAATACTTGCTAAGAAGTTTAAGAAAAAAATACATCTATCTTTGGGTATGACATCAAGAAAAGAAACAAAAAAGATTGTGAGTTTTTTTTCAAAACATAATAGACTTAAAGATGTTATTTTATATGCTTGTACATCTGATTATCCAGCAGATTTTGAAAATACTTGTCTTTTGGAAATATGCAATTTGATAAATAATTACAGAAATAAAATTCATGAAATAGGATTTTCAGGCCATCATTTAGGAATTGGAATAGATAATGCTGCATACACACTGGGGGCAAGATATGTTGAAAGACATTTCACGTTAGATAGAACATGGAAAGGAACAGATCATGCCGCTTCTTTGGAACCATCTGGTTTAGAAAAATTATCAAGAGATTTAAATAATTGTTTTAAATCACTTAAATTCAAAAGTAAAACTGGTATTCTTGCTGCTGAAAAATTTCAAAGATCTAAATTAAAAAAAAAAATTTAATATAATAAAAGCAACTTGAATTTTAAATTCATTTAATTTGTTACATAATTATATAATATCTTTTAGTCAAAACTCAAAGATATATTCTTATGTTGAATATTTTGATAATTTTAAATAAATATATTTAATAGTAAAATGGAATATAAAATTATAGATAATTTTTTAAAAAAAGATCACTTTAACTATCTTTGTAAAATTCAATTAAAAAAAACCAATCCAAATGATCTCAGTATTTATCACAATCAAGTTTATAAAAATGGTAAAACTCACACCGAGTGTATTAGTAAAGAGATCCTTCTAGATTTAGATAAAACTTATAAAAATACTTTGATGAATTTACTTCAAGAAATGTACCCTGAAAAAGCTACATTTTATGAATACTCTGATTTTCATATTATTGAAACAGGTTCAAATTATAGCTATCCTATTCACAACGATGATCCAAATAAACTTTTGAGTGGTGTAATTTATTTAGCACCAGAAAATAACAGAGGTACAATAATTTATGATGACAAATATGGAAAAATACCTAAAGAAATTGAATGGAAACCCAATAGAGGAATGTTTTTTTCTAGGAAAGAAAATAAAACATGGCACAGCTATGAGGGAGATAAAAAAAATAATCGTAAAACATTAGTTTATAATTTGATGACAACAGATTCAAAAAAAATTTGTGAAATAGAGAAAATTAATTATTATAGACAAAAAACAAAAGAATTTTTAAATCCATATATTTATCGTTTTTTTAAAAAACTTATTTAGTTTTTTTATTTCTAATTTTAGTGGCAGATATATTTTCTATTTTTTTTGGGAGTGTTATTTTTTCAAATTTATAACCAACTTTACGACCGTAAATAGCACTATAAATTGCTGGAATTTTTATAATTATGTATAAATTTTTATATGCTTTTAATTCTTTATTAATTTTTTTCACAACTTCTGAGTAGGTGAAAGGATTTTTGTTTCCTATGCCATGGCTATTCATGACTAAAATAGCTATTTGATTATATTTCTTTATTGCTTTCAGAAAAATTTTTTTGTGCCCTTCATGAAATGGTTGAAATCTACCAATGTATATTGTGCATTTTTTCTCCCAATCAAATTTTTTATTTTTCATTACAAGCTTATACTATCTTTTTAAAAATTTTTTTAACTGAATTTTTTATGTCTAATATTTCACTATTTATTATAATTTTACTATAGTGAGATTTCTCATAGATAATTTTTGAATTAAATCCAATTAAATTTTTAATTTTTTTTTCTATAGCTAGTTTATAAAGTCCCTTGGTATCTCTTTTAACTAAAGTTCTTAGATTGCATTTAACTAGAACTTCTACGTAATTTTTTTTAAATTTTTCCCTAGCTTTAGATCTTGTTATTAATAAAGGAGAAATTACAGCAACTATAATATAATCATATTTATATTTAATTTTATCTATGTACCTAATTATTGACATATTATTTTCTGTGATATTTTTTTTTGTAAATTTATTTTTTATTTTAGTTTTTTTTCTAAAATCATCTCCATCTATCATTTTAACTTTAAAATTTAGTTGTGTGAGATCATTCTTTACTTTTTTTGACAAAGTAGTTTTTCCTGCACCAGAAAGACCAGTGAACCAAACAATTTTACCGAAGTCTATTCTCTCCATATAAAAAGTCTTTATAGTTGAAATCACTTTAAAGTATAGTATTAATCCCAATCAAATGGTTGAGGGAAATTTAATTTATAGTTTGCTTTTTTTTCTTATAATTTTACAAACTATTGCTGGAGTTGGTATTCTGGTAGTTGGCACTCCTCTGTTATTAATTTTTAATATTGATATAATTTCAATATTAGCCATTTTACTTCCAATATCTATTCTCACAAGTTTTCTTAACTTAATTTTTTTTAGAATTAATAAAAAAAATCTTAAAATTGAAATAGAAAAAAAAACAAAAAAAATATTTTTTATGATTTGTTTACCGGCTATTATTCTTGGTTTATTAATATTAAAAGAATTTCAAGATACTATTAATTTCAAATACCTTGTCTCACTAGTAATTTTTTTTTCAATAGCTGTAATAAATTCTAAAAAATATTTAGAAAATATTAATAACAAAATAAGAGTTATTTTTTTAAGTTTAATTGGAACTATTCATGGTTTAACAAATTCTGGGGGTGCGTTATTGTCATTATTCTTATTATATTTTAATAATAAAAATCAATCCAGATACAATACAACTTTTTACTATTTCTTTTTAGCATTCTTTCAATTTCTTATGTTTTTGATTATTTTTGAACAAAAAATATATTTTGATAATTTTAGATTTATTTTGATTTTTATTCCATTGGGTGTGATAATGGGTAATTACATAATCCAGTACGTAAATGAAAAAACTTATAAAAACATTGTAAATATTTTAAGTTTATTTACTTGCCTTATTTTGTTATTAAGTAATTAAAGATTATTCAATTAAGTAACTCAATGTTAAAGATAATATCAAAAATTGTTTATAAAATTTTATTTTATTTAAATAAAATCTTAAATTTTTTATTTAAGAAGAATTTTCTTTCTTGGTTTAGTATTTTTTTAGCAGAGGATTCTTATAAATCTAAATTAATTCATAAAAGTCTAATAAAGTTTTACTGCCCAAATCCTTTAATTATTTCTCGTGTAGAAAATTTATTTTACGATGAGCCAGAAACTTTGGAATGGATAGATAGTTTTGATAATACAAAAAAAATAGTTTTTTGGGATATTGGTGCAAACATTGGTCTTTATTCAATCTATGCAACTTTAAAATTTAAAAATATTAGTGTTGTTAGCTTTGAACCTTCATTCAACAATCTACCAATATTATCAAGAAATATTTTTATCAATAATCTTCAAAATAAAATTACCATTTGTCAAATTCCATTATCAGAAAAAATTAATAAATTTTTAAAAATGAGTGAAGAAAGTTTTTTAGAAGGATCTGCAATGAATTCATTTGGAACAGACAAAAACTTTGAGGGGAAAAAATTAAATTTTAAAAACCAATATAAAATATTTGGTACGAATATAAATTATTTGTTAGATAATAAAATTTTAGAAATACCAAATTATATAAAAATTGATGTCGATGGCATTGAAGATAAAATATTAAAAGGTGGAAATGTTTACTTAAAAAATAAAGCTTTAAAAGCTATTTTGGTAGAGGTAAATGAAAATTATTCTAAACAATTATTTAATGTCAACAAAATTTTAGTGGGCAGTGGTTTTAAAATGATTTGGAAAAAACAGGTTGAATCAATCGTAATAAATACCAAATTTGAAAAAACTTTCAATTATCTTTACAAAAAATGATTCTTTTTAATTGATTGTGGGCACGTTCATGGTATTTATTTTTAATGAAAATTTGTATAATAACTACACCAATTAGACCTGTGCCAACATCTTGGCCACCATTAGGCTCAATGGCAATTATTCAATCCTTGCAGAATGCTGGACATGAAGTGGATTTTTATAACATTGATTATCACAGATATTCTCATGAGCAGAATCTCAATTATTTCACAAATAATAAATATGATGCTGTAGGTATTAGTGCGGTTGTATCAACTGCTTACGCATATTCAAAATATATAACCAAATTGATAAACAAAATATATCCTGAAACAATAATTTTTTTGGGTGGTGGTATGGCAGCGAGCTCGAATGTTTTGCTTGCAAAAACACCTGTAAAATATTGCGTAGTGGGAGATGGAGAAATAATAGTAAAAAATTTAATTGATGCTTTGGAACAGAAAAAAACTTCTGACGAAGAATTAAATAAAATTAAAGGTATTACATATTTAGACTCTAAAAATATTTTACAATTTACAGGTTATGATCATCCCCTGCCTGCTCATCTTCTTTTAACACCAGATTATAAAATTTTAGAGAAGGATGGTTCAATAGATCATTACATTGATGAAAGAGGAAACGCTAGTTATAATCCAGGAGAAGAAGAATATCTTAAAACTGCCGTAGTTGTTGTTGCAAAAGGTTGTGTTGCAAGATGTACTTTTTGTCATAGATGGGAAAAAGGTTACAGGGTAAGTCCAACAGAAAAAGTAATTAATCATATTTTAGATTTGAAAGAAAAATATAAGGTTGGTTATATAAGTATAGGTGATGAGAATTTTGGATCTTACAAAAAAGAAACCATGGAACTTGTAGAAAAGTTAGGCTCTGAAGGCATTTCATGGGGTGCGGCTGGGGTAAGAGCTCATACAGTGGATTTAGAAATGCTAAAATTTTGGAAAAAAAATGGATGTGAACATATATTGTTTGGAATTGAATCTGGAAGTCCTACGATGTTGAAAGTAATGGAAAAAAAAATTACAGTAGAGCAAAATATTGTAGCTTTAAAAGCGGCATATGATGCAGGATTAGCTACTGTTGTTCAATTAGTAATTGGGATGCCAGGAGAGACGGATAAAACTATTAATGAAACTTTAAGTTTTATGAAAACTGTTATGAAGTACTATCCTGACGATTTTAAAAAACAGTATGACTTTATAACAAGTATTAATTACGCTCAAGCATTACCAGGTACTCCTCTTTTTGAATATGCTAGAGAAAATGGATTTATTGGTGACGGTAGTATGGAAGCTGAAGAAGAATATTTAATAAATATTAGTGATAAAGATGCTTATGAGATAGATCATTTTATTAACTATACTCAACAACCACTTCTTAAAGTTTATTCCTGGAGACATAAAATAAAATGGGACCTTTGGAAAGAACATGCAAAAGAAAATTTAAAATTAAATGTTTCTAAAATAACAGTGATTTTTGGACTTTTAACGATGGCTGTAAATAGATTATTTAGATTAAAAATAAATTCAAAATTAGAGGGTGAATTATCTAAATATATGTATGTTATAGACGAGAAAAATGGTGCAAATTTTTTTAACTTTGGAGATAAAGTAAGAATGGTTGAAGGATTAAGGCTACTATTACCGTGGAATAAATATACCTATCCATTCTTATGTATTTTAATTGCATATCACGAAACTAAAAATATCAAATGGTTCTTTAAACTTATAATTGAGCACATAGTTTGGAGCTTTAAGTGGAGTTTTAAAGACTTCAATAAAGTAAAATTACCAGAAGATACACTTAGAAAATTAGTAAAGATTCATGATACAGATCACACATTTGAATTAAGGAAGGGTAGATAAAAATTTTTTAACTTTAAAGGTTATAATATAAAAGTATGAATTATCTAAAAATAAGTTTTGGTATTTTTGTTGCTCTAGCAGCCAGTAGATTTATTCCACATCCTCCAAACTTTACAAGTTTACTAGCTTTAAGTTTTTATGTGCCAGCACTTCTTGGTGCAAGATATTTACCAGCTCTTATATTTAGTTTTGTTGTAACAGATATTTTTATTGGTTTTCATAGTGTTGTTTTCTTTACTTGGGGGAGTGTTATTTTGGTTGGACTTAGTTCCAAGTTCTTTAAAAAAAATATTTTGAATAGAGTTTTAGGGTCATTGCTAGGTGCATGTTTATTTTTTATAATTACTAATTTTGGAGTTTGGTCATTAGGTTCATATGGATATAATTTAAATGGTTTTATAGCTTGCTACACCCTTGCATTACCATTTTTTGCATACAGCTTGACTTCAACTTTTATCTTTTCAGGATTTATTGAGGGCTTCTATAAACTTAATTTTTTGAAATTAAAAACTACTAAATAAATAGTAAAAATTTAATATCATATGTCGAAAAGATACAGTGGAAAATCATTTAAAGATTCTAGTACTGCTAAAAAACCAAAATTAAGCCTAAAAGAAAAAAGAAAAAATAAAAAAGAGAAATCTAAAAAATCTTAGACTTTAGCTCTTTTTTGACTGTGTTTTTTGAAAGTGAAGCTTTTAGGTCTATCACTTCTGCTTTTAAACTTCTTCTTTCCATCAAAACTAGAGCTTTTTTTTTCTCCACTCGTTGATGAACTTTCAGATGTTTTTTTTCCAAAGTATTTAGGATTATTTGTGAAACC
>ENA-ORXF01000177-ORXF01000177.1-marine-metagenome-genome-assembly--contig:-NODE-177-length-49355-cov-8.847985_pt1 | contig 49355 bp, 49 predicted proteins | sample MGYA00237864_ERZ511476 | MGnify/ENA primary metagenome ERZ511476 (study PRJEB26306, sample SAMN06343908) | marine metagenome | isolation source: coastal waters | place: Atlantic Ocean: West Antarctic...
GAAGCGCAGTAATGCGTGTAGCTGACCAGTACTAATAGCTCAATTGGCTTGATTTATGCACTGAAAAAAATTTTTTATGAAATCTTAAAGATAATTGATATTATATTTCTGAACCCTCGTTTTTGAACGGGGGTTTTTTTATTTTGAAAATAAATTATTATTCCAAAGATTATTTTTAAAATTAGCATGAATTAAACTTATATTTTTTGTATCTATTTTATTTATCTAGAATAACTTTAGATTAGAGGTGGATCACTACAATGAAAAACAATCCTAAATTAAATTTTCCAGTAAACTTTAAGTGGGCACAAAATGCACCAAGATGGTCTTCTGTATTTGTTTCATCAGATGATAAAATTGAAAATATAAAAGATATTGATAAATTTTTAAATAATTTTCATAATAAAGATATTTCTCTAGCTTCAGTTATAGGCGGAATGAAATTTTTACAAATTTATGCTAAGTATAATTTTAACAAATTATTTTTGTTTGATGAAAATATAAATGAAATAGCAAAAATAGATATTTTTTTGAACTATATTTATAGAACAAATTATAAAGATTTTAAAAGTAATTATTTTTTGGAAGAATATATAAATAAAAATTTCAATGAATTTTATTTAAACAAGTATATGCAAAAATTTAAAATAAATTTTTCTAAAAATTTTTACTTAAAACATCCAACAAAAAACATTAAAGAAAAATTAGATATGGTTTTTAGACCAAGTATTTATAAAGATTTAATTATAAAATTTGATGAAATAGAATTTAATTGTATTAAAGATAATTTGAAAAATTCATGGCCAGAATATAGCATGGATATACCCAATATAAATACTAATGATAAATTTATTGTTGTGTACAATTCACATATACCATGGCCTCAGACAGAAAAAATTCTATCAATTTATGATTTTAAAATTTTAACTAATTTAAAAAACCTAATATTTAGTTTTTATAAGTTTTTTAAAAAAAAAAATATTCAGTTTCTTTTCAGGTCTTTAGAAAAAAATAAGCAATTTAAAAGTTTATTAAAGAGAATTTTTTTTATAAGTGTAGCAGATAGGTTGTGGGAGGCGGAACAAGAAGTTTATAAAAACATTAGAAACGATAATAAACTTATAATACATGATACAAGAAGAATGTTTAGTATAGAAAAAAATGAATATAATTTAGATATTGCAAAAAAAATATTTAATTCATGGGATCTTTGGGTTTCCACAATAGATAAATTAACAAATAATAATAATGGCCTACAAATTTGGTCTAAAAAAAATATATTATTATCAAAAGACAAAAGTTTAAATTTTTTTGTAAAAAAGAACCTGATATTGTCGGCTTTTTTGAAGAGTAAAATTAAGATTAGTGGATATGATTTTGTAATTTTTCACAATCTTTTTTCCAGGGGCGAGAGTATAAAAGATATATCTATGATATTCGCTAAAATACCCTTTTCAATTAAAATTATAATAAGTGAAAGTATAATTTTACAAAAAGAAAAGAATCTAGACAAGATAATAAAAAAAATATCAGGTAAAAGAAAAATAAATAAAACTACCTTTTCTTCAGGCACTGAATTAATAAAAAGAAATAAATTTTATATTTTTGATAAATGTCAATAAATTATAAAAACTAAAACAAGCATAATTTGTGAAACTGCATGTTCTCACAAAGGTTCTGTAAAAAGATTAAAAAAATCTATTGATTTTGCAGGTAAAAATAAAATTGAATACATCCAATTCCAAGTTTGGAAAAAAGAAAATATTTTTACTGAAAATAATCCAAATTATAAAAAACTTTCAAAACTAGAAATTAATTATAAAAATTAATGTAAAATAATAAATTGCACAAGAAAAGAATTTCCAAGATTAAAAATAATATGTTGTGTATACGAAATGGAAACTCTGAAATTTTGTATTAAAAATAAAATAAATCATTTTAAACTTCATGCTTCTGAAGTTGACAACTCCGACTTATTAAATTTAATAAGAAGAAAACATCTCAATCTAAACCTGAGTGTAGGAAGTGTTTCTGACACTAGTATAAAAAATGCGCTAAAAAAATCCAACCAAAATAAAATTTGCTAAATGTACGGTCTGCAATTATTTCCCACAGATCACAAAATTATAAATTTAAACAACATCACAAATATTAAAAAAAAATTCGAAGTAAATGTTGGGTATCAGGATCACACAAATCCAAAAAGTATTTTGTACAGTATTTGCCTTTGGTATCTATTGGACAGGGGGTCTAGATTTATTGAGAAACATATAACAGATGTTAGGTCAATAAAAAGAACAGACTCAGAAGCAGCTTTTACAATTCAAGAATTTAAAAAATTTCTGCAAATATATAAAGCAACATTAGAAAGTTTGTTTTCAGATAAAAAAAAATTTAACTTAGCAGTAAATAAATATATTAAATATTAAAAAAAAGTAGTTTTAGCTAAAAAAAATATTAAAAAGAATGAAAAATTTCCAAAAAAAAATCTATCACTAAAATGGGCGAAAACATTAAAAAAATCATTAAATAAAGTAAATGATTTGCTTGGAAAAACATCTAGAAAAAGTTACACAAAAGATCAAATAATATTTTTTAGAATATTTTTTGGTTTAGGATATTTTTTAATATTCAATTAGATTTTAAAAAAATACAGAAAATTATATTTTCATAATATTAAATTTAGAGTAAATTAATGTAAAAAATTTTAAATTTTAGATTATGTATAGAATTCAAAGATTCTTAGGTTTAGCAAAGGCATTAGATAAACATCCTCTTTATTCAAAAATTAGAGGAAAAACATTAAGATTATCAGTTAGTAAAATAACAGCAGAGTTGGTTAGAAAACAATCAAGCAAAATTTTAAAAAAAGGAAAAAAAAAATTTTTTTTATCTTTTTTTAATTATAATTTTTTATCTCAACATTTATTTTACCATCTTAGGAGTAAAATTTATTATAAAGTTGCAAAAAATATAATATTTAAATCTCAAAAAAAAATTATTTCATATAATCAAATATTTAGATTTGATTTAATTGATTTAATTTACGTATCAAAAATATTTTTTAAATTTTTAAGTTTTCTTTTAATTAACTTTCTAAAAAAAACAAATTCAAATAAATATGAAAATTTTGATATTTTGGTTAATTATCAAAATGGAAACAGATTAACTAATAAAAGTGATTTTCCATACCATTCAAATTTTAAAAAAATTAGAAAAAAAAAATAAAAAATAAAATATTTAATTTCTAGTCCCCTAAGTTACAATGGAAAGAAGGGACTAAAAAGCATTAAGTATAATTATATTACTACTAAAAAATTTACAGGATTAAAACACAAGCCTTTTTATTGTCAAAATATTTCTGCAAAATCTAAAAAAGGAATATTATTTTGTATAAAAAATTTTTTTTCTGACCCACTAATATACTCAACTTTTTTAGAATTTATTATGATTTATGAATATTATTTTCAATTAATAAAATTTTATAAAATAAAAATTTATATAAACAACAGTTGGGATAATAAAATCCCCGCAATTAGACAGGCAATAAATGATTTATCAGGCATAACTATAGCTTTTCAAACTTCTTATTTTAATAACAAGGACGCTGCTTTTTTAAACCATCCAACTGATGTAGTGTTTTCTTGGGGGAAAAATAGCAAAGAAATATTAAACCCTAAATATAGTTATATTAATAAATTATTTAAAATTGACCCAAATATATTTTATTGTAAAAGAAATAGAAAAAAAATAGGTAAAAAAATCATAACACTTTTTGATACAAGTTTTAAAAATGATGGATATATATCACCTGTTTTATATAATGAATTTCTTAAAATATTATTACTAAAAATAAATTCTTCAAAAAATTTATATTTACAACTTAAGTTTAAATATTCTGATCATGAAAAATATATTGATAAAGAAAATTTATTATTAATCCAAAAATTAATAAAAGATAAGAAATTTAGATATTTTAAAAAAAAACAGGATAATAATATAATTATCGCTAATAGCGATCTTGTTGTATCGATAGGTACTCTTACTATATCAGCAGAAGCGCTCTTCAAGAATATTGATAGTATTGTTCTGTGCAACGACGCAATTGATAAAAGATTTTTAATACAAGCAAATAGTATATATCCTTTTGCCTTCGATAATTTGATCCAATTCAAAAAAAATTTTGATGATAAAATTAATTTTAAAAATAATAATCTTAAGATAAAAAAATTAAGAGATTTTTTCTTTGAAAATAATCAAAAGAAAATAAAGCCTCATGAAATTATAGAAAGCTTCATTAAAACTTAAACATTAGTTGCTCAACCAAATAAAGATCTATTAATATGAAATTCAACATATTATTTCTTTTAATTTATAATTAATATTTTCTAGTAATAATATTGTAAATTTCTTTTCCATCGATTCTTACAGGATTATTACCAAGTCTTAATAGATTTATTCCTTTAATTATTTTTTCAGAACTTTGTTTGATATCTATATTAAGTATTTCTAGATTATCTTCTAGTTTTGCTTGTTGTTTTATTAATTTTATTTTAGAATTAAAATCATTAATACTTTTTACACCAAATAAGTCAAATATTAGGTCAAATCTCTTTTTGAGATCAAAAGAAGTTTCCGATCTATCTAAATTATTAAAATTAAACTTAAAAAAACTTTCAAAAAATAATCCAACTGCATGACCATGACCAATATTAAATAAAGAAGTAAAAGGATAAGATGCAGCATGAGGCGCTGTAGTTTTGGATATACTAATAGCCTTCCCTGCTAAGTTAGAAGCAATACTCATTTCAGTAGCATTTTTTAGATTAGGATCATTTAAAAATGAAATGTAGCTATTTATGGAAATTCTCAGGGATTTTGAAGCATACTCCACACTTTGATCACTTGATTTTTTAGAAACTAATGACTCTAAAGCTTGTGCAATAGCGTCAAAACCAGCCGATGCTTTTATTTTATTTGGTGCAGACATCAATAATTCAGGTATCAAAAAAAAATTATCTGGCAATAAAAGTTCACTTTCAAAAGAATGCTTAATACCATCCACATAAATAACAGCATTAGAAGTAACCTCAGCACCAGATCCTGCTGTAGTTGGTATTACAGCTAATTTCGTATACTTCTTTTTAAATGGATAGCTGTAGTTAACAATTAAATCAGCAAGATCATCTCTGACGTCTACAACGTTAGCAATTTTAGCATAATCTATGACTGCACCACCACCTACAGCCAATATCAAATCAGGTTTAAAATCTTTAATTACATTTATAATATCAATTAATTCTTCTAGGACAGGTAAATCTGAATTTTTATAAAATAATTTAGTTTCTTTATTATTTAGTAATTTTTTAAAGAAGATTTCTGCACCAGATGTAACAAAGGATTTTTTACCACATAAAAGAAAGATTTTTCTAAAACTAGTATCATTGACAAACTTTTTTACATCTTCTAAAGAATTAATCATTTATTTCATAAATAATTTTTTGATCTTAATTAGATCGGTGGGTCTTGGTAGTTTTTTTATTTTGTTATTAGAAATCTTAACTTCTAAAAAACTTAAACAATTAGCTTTTAAAAAACTTTGAATTTTCTTTTTTAAATTTTTATCATTTTTTATCAAAAAAAACTTTTTAAAACCAAGGCTCTTTGATAATTTTTCAAAATTTATATCATTAGCATGGGTATTTTGACCACCAACAGAATCATGGGAGTTATTATTAAGTAAAATATATTTAAAATTTTTATTGGCAAAAGTTCCAGCAGTTTTAATGGCACCTAAGTGCATTAAAAAAGATCCATCACCGTCAATACAAACAGTCTTTTTTTTATTAGATAAAGAATAACCTAATGCAACAGAAGCTGTATGACCCATTCCACCAACCATATAGAAATCGCTACTATTTTTAATTTGATATTTATTTCTTAGATACATTATCTCTCTTGAGGTGTATCCAGTACTTGAGATAATTTTTGTATTTTTTTCCAATGTTTGTAATAAAGTTTTTAGGAAAAATTCTTTATCTAGTTTGTAAAAATCTTTTTTTTTATTTACTTTTTCAATTTTTTCTAGCGTCCCTTGTTCAACTAAACATGCAACAATAGAGTTATTTTTTTTTGCAATTTTAATTTGCTTATCAAATTTTTTTAAATCAGCGTTAGATCTAATAATGGTGTATTTGATATTTAAAAGTTTTAAAATATTTTCAGTAATTTTACCTTTTACATTATGTTGTGGTTCATCATTAACTCTAGGAGACCCCCTCCAACCAATAATAAGAATAAGAGGTATTGAGTAAACTTTTTCATGAGCAATAGAAATTAATGGGTTTAAAGCATTAGAGAGACCAGAATTTTGCATATAAATACAAGGCGTATTTTTCGTTGAAAGATAATGGCCGATACCCAATGCAACAGCAGATCCCTCATTTGTTGCAATAATATGATTTTTTTTGGTTTTACTTTGTAGATATTGTGAAAGTTCTTTTAAAACACTATCAGGAACACCTGTAAAAAAATTAGCATTATTTTTTTTTAGCAAACCAACTAAAGAATTAACTTTAATCATTTTTAATTAAATTAATAATTTCTTTGATGGGAATTATTTTTTTTTCTATTTCGAAAGCTCTGTTATTTTCAAGAATTTTTCTTGCTGTGAATTGCATTGCTGGATAAGCGGCTCTCAACAATTGGTTTGCATAAATAACAAGTTTAAAACCATTTTTAATTAAATCTTTTTCATAAACCTTAGAATATGTTGAGGGTACAGATACCAAAGGTATAAAATTTTTACTTTTTCTAAATTCTCTTGCAAAAGAAAATATTTCAGCTGGAGTTTTTTCCTTACTATGAATTAAAATAGCATCAGCACCTGATTTTGAATATATTTCAGCTCTACTTAATGCATCTTTTAAGCCTTTACCAACTATAAAACTTTCAATTCTCGCAATTACCATAAAATCATTATTTTTTCTAGATTTACAGATTTGTCTAATTTTTTTAGCAAAAAGTTCTGGCTTATCTTGTTTTGTATCACTTTGGTTTTTAAATAATGAATTTTTCTTTAGACCAATTTTATCTTCCATAATCACTGCAGAGGCTCCTAATCTTTCTAAAGATCTTACTAAAAAAGGAAGGTGCTCTAATTGACCTCCATTATCAGCATCAAAAACTAATAGTTTAGACGTAACTTCCATCATGTTGTTTAGTGAAGATAGTCTTGTGGAAAAATCTACAGATGAATTATCTGGTTTACCTTTTGTAGCTGAATCAGTTAAGCTTGATGACCACATCCCATCAAATTCATTTTTTTTACTTTTTTTAATTACTGAAATATTCTCAATAATTAAACCTGTAAGAGAATTATGCGATTCTAAGATTCTTACTATATCTTTAGAATTAATTAGTCTTTTTAACCTTGATACTCTGTTTTCTGGAGAAAGAACTTCTAATATTTTATTTTTAATTATTGTTGATGAAATATTCTTTGTGTATTTTGGTTCTATTAGTTTGCCTGACCATTTTTTTAGTGTTTTAATAACTCTTTCTCTTGCTTTTTTTTGAATACCTGACTTCCAATCATCACCGTGCACAACATAATCAGGTCTAATAAAATTTAAATTATCAACATAGTCTAAAGTTTTTTGAGGAATAACTTTTTTTACATATCTCAAATTTTCTAAAACAACTTTACGTTGTTTAAAATTTAGATATGGAATATTTTTATAAGATGCGATTGCCTCATCTGTTAATAATCCAACAACTACCTCACCGTAAGAGTTAGCTATTTTAAGTATATTGATGTGACCTTTGTGCAAAATATCTGCAGACAGACCAACATAAACTTTTTTTTTCATCTTCATATTAATTATTTTTGAGCCAACTTGCTGATATAAAATTTTAACTAAAAATATAATAATTTTATTTTTTTAGCAAATAATAAAAAAATTCATTTTTATTTTTTAAATAAGTTTTTAAAATGTTTACATTTTTTTGATCATTATAATGTTTCCTATATTTTACTTTTTTTAAAGATATGAACTATTATTCAAATATTCATACTATTGTCAGTTTTATTTTAAAGTATATTTTTTTAATATAATTTTTGAAATTTTTTTTTGCAGTTCAAGTCGTAATATTTCTAAATCTTTATCAAATTTATTTTCCATTATAATGTCTGGATTTTTAGGAAATTGAGGTTTTATGTCAACACCAACAATATTTTTTTTATTTTTATAAATTTTTTTCTTTCCCTTAAGTATTATTCTTTTAATATCTGTTTTAATAAAGATTTCTATATATTTTTTTATATTTTTTTTATTCCAAGCCCTAGGTTTGTTCATTAGACCAACTAATGAAAAAACTACATTGATACCTTGGTCTGTTAAAAATTTAGAAAGCTTTGTGTATATTTCAGAATATGACATCCTCTCTCTAAAAGTATAGCCATACAATTTCAAAATATCTCTTAAGCTATCACCATCCAAGTGTATAGTTGGACCATATTTTCTATTAATAAAGGGTAAAATTTTTTTAGCTATAGTTGTTTTGCCTGATCCAGAAAGTCCAGTTATCCAAAATAAAATACCTATTTTTTTAATTTTTATTTTCATATAAATTATAATCTACTGTTTTTTATTATTTAAGAAATTAATCATTTTTTTAAATATAGATTTGTATTTTTACATCAATTGTTTGTTATAATGCTATAAAAGTAAAAATAAACAATTTACAATAAGTAATTCAAAATATGCCAGCTAGTCTTAAAATTTTTGGAACAGGCACAATAAGAAGTGGTGGTGCATTAACCTCAAATATATTCGGCCTATCAAATAATACCAAAGTTTTTACAGATATTATTTATTTTGCAAGACACATATATCAAAAAAATTTGAAACTAAAAAATTTAAATGAATTATATTTTATAGCTAATGAAATAAGTAATAGAATTTTTTTTAGAAATAATCTTTATATTCCTGCCAGTAATTTTTATTATCATTTTGCAAATTCTAAAATTGAAAATTTTTCAGATTTTTATAGTAGAATTATTTTAACTTTTTTGGAAAATACCAGTCAAAATAATAAAAAAGTGGTTTTAGAGTATTCAAGTGGTGAGTGGAGATTTATAGATAAATTTCTAAAAATGAATAAAAACCATAAAGCCTTTCATATAATTAGAGATCCACGGGCAATCATTTCTTCATTTAAAAAAATTACATTTGGCAAAGGGTATGAGTACTTATTTCCAATTTTTAACTGGATAGACTCTTATAATCATTATTTAAAATATCAAAAAAAATTTAATCCTGATAGATATCTTTTTTTACAATTTGAAAGCCTTCATAAAGAACCACTTATATCTGTAAAAAAAATTTTAGGTTTTGCAAATTTGAAGTTTTATAATAAATATTTATCTAATACTTTTTGGAAAAAAAAACTATCTGAGAGTAAAGATTATGTAAATTTTTCAGCATACGACCAAAATAAAAAATATGGTTTTGATATTAAAAGAATTAATAATTGGAGGGGAAATCTAGAAAATTGGGAAATCTCCTTAATTCAAAATTTATTGGGCGATACAATGGAAAAGCTTGGCTATAATCGAATAAGATTAAAAAATGATAACCAATTATTTAAAAAAGGATTAAAAAATATTAAATCTGTTTCAATTTTTAGAAAAAGACTCAGTAATTTATTGGAATTTAATCTAGGTTCTGATTTAAGGGTTATTGATCCTAAAAATCCTGCTAATTGGTCATCTAGTTATAATCCAAAAAAAAAATTTATTTATGATAAGGAATATAAATTTTTTCTAAACAATGTAAAAAATTTAAAAAAATTGACTAATAAGATAATAATTAAGAAAAGATAGTTTAATAATGCAAAAAATTAAAAATGTTTATATTGTTCATGCAGTTGATACAGAGGGCCCCTTATATGAAAGCACTAAAGCAACGTTTAAAAGGGCTTATGAATTATTTGGTATTAAAATAAAAAATCAGACTTCAGCTAATCTTGAAAAATTAAAAAAAGGAATAGGCTATAGTGGTGAGCAACAAAAAGAAATACAAAGAGTATTTAACTCACATTTAATTGATTACAACATTAGTTGGTCAATGATTAAAAAGATGTTAGCAAAAATTTCTTCAAAAAATTTTAGAAAATCAATAGTTGATGATATCAAAAATGAATATGTTTTAACCTGGCATTGCGTAGATCATGTTAACTATAAATTTAACCCAAGAAAAAGAACTATCGGATATGGAAAAATATTTAAATTCTATAAAGATCATATAGTAAAAAGTAAAACTAGAGATAAGTTAGGTTTTCATTTTCACCCTATGTCGATTTATCAAGAAGCTCATAGAAATGCTACATTGTGGCAAAGGTCAGACAATCTTTATCAGGTACTTTGTAGAAGAATTATTGATGAAAACTGGTTTCCAGTTGCTAATCGTGCAGGATTTCATGTAGAAAGGCCAGATAGTCACCTGTTTTTAGAACAATACATTCCTTTTGATTTATCTAATACAAATAAAAAAGAAAAAAGATCTCAAGATGTTGTGGAAGCTGCCTCAGGATGGGACTGGAGAAGAGCACCAAATAATTGGGAAATATACAATCCTAGCCATGATGATTATCAAACTAAAGGTAAATGCAGAAGATATATAGGTAGAGTTTTATCAATTAATAATAGAACAGAATCCATAGATCAAACAGAGGTAAATAAAGCATTTCAAAGAGCATATAACGGAAAAAATACTTTGCTTGCAGTCACAAGTCACGATTTTAGAAATATTGAAACTGAAATATTAGAATTTTATTCTTATATCAAAAAAGCTAAAAAAAAATATCCAAAAGTGAAATATTATTTTAAGGATACTGTTTCGGGATTTCAAAAAACTCTCAATATAAGTAATCATAAAAACGATCAAATTAAACTTAAAATTTATAAAATTTCTAAAAATAAATTTAGAATAAAGGCAACCCAGGGAAAAGTCTTTGGACCCCAACCATTCCTTGCGATCAAATTTAAAAACAATAGATATCTTCATGATAATTTAGATTTTGGCTTAAAAAAAAATGAATGGTTTTACACACTTGGTCCAGATTCTGTGAGAGTAGAAGATGCAAAAATAATAGCAGTTGGGGCAGCAGATATAAAAGGAAATTTTCACACAACGCAAATTAAATTATAAATGTTAAATAAAAACAACTTTATAATTGTTATGTATCACCATGTAAGAAGAAAAGGAGAAAAGTTTTTTCCAAAACTAGTTTCGTTAGATTTTAAAGAATTTACTAATCAATTAGACTATTTAGAGAAGAAATACCAAATTGTAAATATTGAAGATCTAACTAATTTTATTTCTAAAAAAAAAAAACCAAAAAAAAAGCTTTGTATGCTTACATTTGATGATGGTTACTTAAACCACTATACAACAATTTATCCAGAACTAAAAAGAAGAAATTTACAAGGTTTTTTTTTCCCACCTTCAAAGGCAATTATAAAAAGAAAATTAATGGATAGCAATAAAGCACATTTATTAATTGCATCTAAAGTCCCAATTAGAAAGTTAAATAAAGAATTAGAAACCCTTTATTATAAATTTAAGATTGATAAAATAATCAAGTTAGAATTTTCTGAATTAATAAAAAAATATAAACACCCATTTGGTTACGATAATGCAGAAACTATTTTATTCAAAAGAATTACGCAACATGTAATACCTGAAAAACTTAGAAAAAAAATATTTGACAGTATGTTAAAAAAATTTGTTAAAATTAGTGAAAAAAATTTAGCTAAGAATATGTATATTACCAAAAGACAAGCTAAGGAAATGCTCTCCAATGGAATGATTTTTGGAAATCACTGTCATGATCATTTATGGCTAGAAAAAGAAAATGAAAAAAACCAACAATATCAGATAAATCAAGGTTTAAAATTTTTAAAATCTATTGGAATGAAATTAAATAACTGGATCATGTGCTATCCTTATGGCTCCTACAATAAATCAACAATAGAAATATTAAAAAATAAGCATTGTTTTTTAGGGTTAACCTCAGTTAATAGAGCCTACAATTACAAGGTAGATTCAAATTTTGAAATACCAAGAATTGATTGTAATAATGTGTTTGAATATTAATGATTAATTTTAGAAAAAAAATTTTGATAACAGGAGGATTTGGCTATGTCGGCAGTAAACTTTGTCAATTTTTATCAAAAAATGGTTATGACATTTCAATAATAGATAATTTATTGCAAAAAAACTTTAATAAAAAACTTTTATCAAAAAATGTTAATTTTTATAACATCGATGTTAATGATTATAAAAAACTATCTCAAAATTTAAATAAAGTTAAATATGATATTGTGATACATCTAGCAGCCATAGTTGGAGATCCAGCGAGTAAAAAGTTTCCTAAATTGACAGTTGATACCAATTTAAAAGCTTCAAAAAATTTATTTAAACTATGTATTAAAAACAAGGTCAAAAAATTTATTTTTTTTTCAACCTGTAGTAATTATGGACTTTCAACGGGTAAGATATTGTTAAAAGAAAATTCTCCACTTAAACCTTTATCTATTTATGCAAAAACTAAAGTTGATTTTGAAAAATTTTTATTAAAGGATAAAAATAAAATATCTAAAATAATATTAAGAATTTCAACATTATTTGGCGCCTCCCCACGAATGAGATACGACTTAACAATTAATGAATTTACAAAATATCTTTTTTTAAAGAAACAATTAGATGTTTTTGATGTAACAACATGGAGACCATATATACACCTTGTAGATTTAGCTAATATTGTTTATTTTTTTGTAAATCAAAAAGTTAAATTTAAATCCCAAGTTTATAATGCAGGGATAGATGGTGCTAATTACACCAAACAAGATATTTGTAATGAGATAATAAGACAGTTACCAAGTAGATCAAAATTTATTTCATACATTACAAAGCCATCTGCCGATAAGAGAAATTATAAAGTAGATTTTTCAAAAATTTCTAAATTGAAAATTAAGAAGAAATTTAATTTAAGAAAAGGTATAGATGAAATAATATTTGATTTAAAAAAAAATAAAAATCATCAAAAATTTAAAAAAATTTTTTCAAATATATAAATGAAACCTTTACATCTTGAGATTAAAAATAATCTAAAATCGATCTTAGGGAAAAAAAAAATTAATCTTCATGAGCCTGACTTAAATAATAAAGATTTTATTCACATAAAAAAATGTTTTAATTCTGGAATGATTTCTACAGCTGGTGTTTATGTTTCAAAATTTGAAAATGAAATAAAAAAAATAACGAAATCAAAGTATGTAGTTTCTGTTACAAATGGAACTATAGGTCTTTTTGTTTCTTTATTGACAGTAGGTGTTAAACAAAATGATGAGGTTTTATTACCAGCTATCACATTTGTAGCAACTGCAAATGCAGTAGCTCAATGCCATGCAATTCCACATTTTGTTGACATAGAAAATGAATCTTTAGGAATCGATTCCAACAAGTTGGAAAAATATCTTTTAAAAAATACTTATATCAAAAACAATTCTTGCTTTAATAAGAATACTAAAAGAAAAATTAAAGCGATAATACCCGTGCACATATTTGGGCACCCCTGTGAAATTGAAAAAATTTTAAAAGTATCTAGAAAATTCAAATTGATAGTTATCGAAGATGCGGCTGAGGCTATTGGGAGTTATTATAAAAAAAAACATGTTGGTAACTTTGGCTTGTTAGGTGTTTTTAGTTTTAATGGTAATAAAATAGTAACCAGCGGTGGTGGTGGAGCAATTATTACAAACAACAAATTATTATACAAGAAAATTATACACATATGTTCAACAGCTAAAGTTAAACACTCATGGAAATATATACATAATGAAGTTGGATATAACTTTAGATTGCCAGCTATAAATGCTGCTTTAGGTTATTCACAATTATTAAAATTAAAATCTTTTGTACAAAAAAAAACTCAACTGTATAAGATCTATAAAAAATTATTTGGTTCAATTAAGGATATTAAGATTATGCCTCCTCCAAAGCATAGCAAAAGTAATTTTTGGCTTCAAACAATGATTTTGTCTGATAAAAAAAAAAAATTAAAGAATAAAATAATTAATGAATGTCATTCATCAGGCATTAAAGTAAGGCCGTTATGGGATTTAATTTCAACATTAAATATGTATAAAAATTGTCCAAAAATGAACTTGGATAACTCAAAAAAAGCATACGAAAGCGTAATAAATTTACCAAGTAGTAGTTCAATAATTAAATGAAAAATAAATTAAAGATAATATTATTTGGAGCTGGAGGACATGCACTGTCAGCAATTGATGTAATAGAAAAAACTAAAAAATTTAAGATTCTATTCATTGTAGATAAATTTGAAGGATTACTTGGTAAATATAAAGTTTATAAGGAAAATAAGAATATTGACCATTATAAGAAATATACAAATAAAGTATTTATTTCTATTGGACAAATTAAAGATTCTAATCCAAGAAAAATTTTATATGAAAGATTAATTAAAAAAAAATATATTTTACCTAAGATAATTTCTCCTTTTTCTTATGTGTCAAATACTGCCAAGATTGGTAATGGGACTATAGTAATGCATCATGCTTTAATAAATTCTTCAGCACAAATTGGTGAAAATTGTATTATCAACTCTAAAACGTTAGTCGAGCATGGTGTAAAAGTAGAAGATAACTGTCATTTATCAACAGGATCAATAATAAATGGTGATTGTTACATTAAAAAAAACTCATTTGTAGGAAGTAACTCAACTATTATTCAAGGTGTTACAATTGGTGAAAAATCAATAATTGGAGCTGGTAAAATTGTAAAAGTAAACTTAAAAAATAAATCAGTTTACAAATAAATGAAAAAAATAATAATTATAGCAGAAGCAGGGGTTAATCATTGTGGCAAGTTATCAATTGCAAAAAAAATGATAGATGCAGCAAAAAAATTTGGAGCTGATTACATAAAATTTCAAACTTTCAATCCAGACTTGTTGAGTACAAGGAATGCTAAACTAGCAAAATATCAACAAAATAATACTAAATTTTTCAATCAATACAGTATGCTAAAAAAATTATCACTAACTGAAGAAGTGACTAAAAAAATATTTAACTATTGTAAAAAAAAAAAAATTGGCTTTCTATCTACTGCTTTTGACTTACAGAGTGCTAAATTTCTTTTAAAATTTAAAATGGATTATGCAAAAATACCCTCTGGTGAAATAACTAATTTTCCATTAATAAAGTTTTTAGCAAAAAATCATAAAAAAATAATTTTATCAACTGGTATGTCTAATTTAAAAGAAATTAATTGGGCAATAAAAATTTTAGTAAAAAATAATATTAAAAGAAGAGATATAACTATACTTCATTGCACATCTGCATATCCGGCGCCAATTGATGAATTAAATTTAAATGGAATAAAATATTTAAAAAAAAAACTAAAATTAGAAATAGGATACTCAGATCATACCACTAGTATTTTGACACCAATCATTGCGACTAGTTTGGGGGCAGTGTTGATTGAAAAACATTTTACATTGAATAAAAAATATCGTGGACCAGATCATAAGTCATCAATAGATGAGGGTGAATTTTTGGAAGTTGTTAATGGTATAAATTATGTCAAACAGGCATTAGGTAGCTTTATAAAAAAATCCACAAAATCAGAGGACAAAAATAAAAAAATAGTTCGAAAGTCAATATATGCATATGAACCTATTAAGAAAGGAGAGAGATTTACTCATAAAAATTTAATAACATTGAGACCAGATGATGGAATAAGCTCAATGTTCTGGGAAAGTGTAATTGGAAAAAAAGCAAAAAAAAATTTTTCTAAACATGAATTAATTAAAACTTAGATATGAAAAAAATTGGCATATTTACCTCATCTAGAGCTGACTTTGGTATACTAAAAAATATTGCAAAAAAATTAGAAAAAAGTTTGGAATTTGAACTAAAAATTTTCGTAGCCGGATCTCATTTGTCTAATCATTTTGGAAACACTATAGATGAAATTAAAAAAGAAAATTTTTCAAAGATAATACTGTGTAACAATTTAGTTTTTTTAAAAAATCAAATTGACGTTATAAAATCAAGCAACAAACTTAGTAAAATATTTTTCAAAGAAGTTAATAAAAATAAAATTGATTCAATAATTATCCTTGGTGATAGGTATGAATTATTACCCATAAGCAGCATTTGTTTTATGAAAAAAATAAAAATAATTCATTTACATGGAGGAGAAACAACACTGGGAGCTATTGACAATAAAATTAGACACTCAGTATCATTGCTGTCAGATTTCCACTTTGTGGCAACAAAAAATTCTAAAAAAAAATTACAAGATTTTGGCATTGAAAAAGAATATATATATTGCTTGGGTGCCCCAGGCTTAGAGGCAATCTCAGAAAAATTACAAAAAAAAAAATATTTAGAAAAAAAATTTAGTTTTAAATTCAAAAGACACAATGCATTAGTATCATTACATCCAGAAACATTATCATATAAGTCTATAAAATATCTTCAAGTTTTTTTAGAAAGCACAAAAAGACTGCAAGGAATAAATTTTATTTTTACATCACCTGGTGCTGACACAGATGGATATAAAATGAAATTAAAAATTTTAAGTCACTCAAAAAAATATTCTAATTGCCATTTTTTTAATTCATTAGGTCATAAGGAATACTTATCTTTTATTAAATTTTCAGATATTGTTATAGGTAATTCATCTTCAGGAATTATTGAAGTGCCTTCACTAAATAAAATAAGTATTGATTTGGGTCGGAGGCAGCTAGGGAGAGAAAGAGCGTCCTCAGTTAAAAGTATTCCTTTTGAACAACATAAAATAGAAACTGTTATAAAATATTATATAAATAAAAAAAATAAAAAATTAAAATTTAAAAACCCATATTTCATACATAAAAAACCTAGTTCTGAATTTTTAAAAAAGATTAAAAAATGTTTATAAAAGAAAATTATTTGAAAAAAACAGTTTTAAATATATCCGCAAATTTGAACGATGCTATAAAGAGTTTAAATAATTCCGGATTACAAATTGTAATCATTGTTGATAAAAATAAAAATTTTTTAGGAACTATAACAGATGGTGATGTTAGAAGAGGTTTAATCAAAGGTTATAATTTAAAGTCATCTGTAAAAAAAGTTTTAAACACGAAACCAATTACTTCTAAAATTCATGTGGATAAAAACGAAGCTGAAAATATTCTCAGGAAAAATGACTTAATTCATTTGCCCTTTATAGAAAAAAAAAAATTATCTGGTCTTTATTTTAAAGGTAATGCAAAAAAAAAAGAAAATTATATTAATAATAAAATCATAATAATGGCAGGTGGTTACGGAACACGGCTAGGTAAATTGACGAAAAAAACTCCAAAAGGAATGCTAAAACTTCGTGGTAAACCACTACTAGTACATATTATTGAAAAACTAAAAAGAGAAGGGTTTAAAGAAGTATATATTTCAATCTACTATCTAAAGAAAAAGATAAAAGATTATTTTTTAGATGGAGACAAGCTAGGTATTAAAATAAAATATATAGAAGAAAAATATCCAATGGGAACGGTTGGAAGCCTTAGTCTTTTAAATAAAAAATTAGAAGATAGTTTTTTTTTAGTTAACTGCGATGTAATTACAGGATTAAATTTTGGAGAAATGCTAAGCTTTCATCAAAGAAATCAATCTGATACAACGCTGGCAATCAAAAACTTTGAATTTATTAATCCATATGGAGTAATCAAGTCAAGAAATAATAAATTTAAAAATTTTGAAGAAAAACCAAGTATATTTTTTAATATAAATGCTGGAATATATTTGTTTAAACCAGAAATTTTAAATGTAATAAAAAAAAATAAGATTAAATCTATACCAAAATTATTTGAATATCTTAAATTAAAAAATAAGAAAATTTTTACATACCCAATGTATGAAAGTTGGGAAGATCATGGATTAAATATTAAAAAATTAGAATCTTGAAAACTAAACAATATATTATTTGTGAAACTGTAAAAAATGATTAAGCTTGATAAAAATTCATCTTGTGGAGCAATAATAATAGTAAGATTAAAATCAAAAAGACTAAAAGATAAAGCATTACTGAAGATTAATAGAAAAAATTCAATAATTGAATATATAATTATCAAATTAAAAAAAATTTTCAGTAATGAAAATATTGTTTTAGCAACATCTCATAAAAATAAAGATGAGAAACTAATTCTTGAAGCAAAAAAAAATAGTATTAATTTTTTTCAAGGTGAGGCAATAGATGTACTTAAAAGAATATATTTATCTGCTAGTGAAAATAATTTTACTAATGTATTTGTGTGTACTGGCGATAACCCAATGTTTGATCTTATTATAGCAAGAAAAATGATAAATATACATATAAAAAATAAAAGAGATTTTACTTATGCATATGGGATGCCATTAGGAACCTACGGATGGGTATTAAGGACAGAAAGCATTAGAAAAGTTTTATTAAAGAAGAAAAGAAAAGATACAGAAATCTGGGGTGATTTTTTTCTAAATAATAAAAATATGAAATGTGCTCAATTTTTATACAAGCAAACAAGATACAGCTTCAAAAAAATGAGATTAACAATCGATGAAAAAACAGACCTTATGTTAGTGAAAAAATTATTAGTTTTATCAAAAAAATTATTACCAAGCCTTAATGATATAGAAAAAATTTTACTTAAAAATCAAGATATTATAAAGATTAATTCAAACGTTAAACAAAAAAAAAAACCTAAAAATATTTATTAAAAAATGTTGAACAATAAGATTCTACCTCAATAAAATGTATGAAATCAGAAAGTTATTAGGGTATTCAAGATATCTGAAAGAAAACCCAAAAATTAAAAAACTTAAAAGATTTCTTTTTTGAAAATGATGAGAAAAAAGTTAATCCAGTTAATTATATAAATAGCTTCTTTAAGAAAGATTCTTTTACTCTAAGGTAAATTAAGTTATATAACTTTTATGAAAGATAAAAAAAAGCAATTATCGTTGATTAAAAAGTTTATTGATAATTCTAGTAAATTTTGGAATGATCATAATATTAAAAACCTAGATTCAAAACATAAAAAAATTCTTAAAAATTTCTCTCACAGATATAAGCAAAATATAAAACTTTTTTCAGATGAGATTATAGATTGGGAGAGTCAATCTAATCTAGGAGCTCCTTTTCAATTATCATTAAAAAAGATCAAATATTCATCCTTAAGGCAAATTCTAAGCATTTTTAAAGGGTTATCCATACAAAATTATTTTAATAAAATGTCTTTTTTTGACGATCTTGAAATTATAAAAAAAAACAAAGGTTTGGCTATTATAAAAGACTCTCCTGTTCATTTAAGTTTGGGTTCAACAGAGTCATTTTTTTTAGAAAAAAATATTTCAACCAATAATAGGTGGAATAGATACGTTTATATTGCTTCTCAGATTAGAAATCGTAAACTTTTATCTAATAAAAGTAAAAATTGGTTAGATATTGGTTCTTTTTATGGAGGTCTTCAAGCTATCTTAAAAAAATATTATAAGAATCAAAATTTTTATTTATTAGATTTTAATCATCAATTATGCAGAAGTTTTATAGTATTAAATAAACTTTATCCTGATGCTAATCATGTGCTGCCAAATCAAAAAAAAAAAATTAGAAATAACAAGAATAATTTTTTTTATATACCAGTCCAAAATATAAAAGATATTGAAAATATTAAATTTGATTTAATTACAAATTTTTTTAGTTTTGGAGAGATGTCCAGACCCTTTTTTAATTATTATTTTAAAAAAAAATTTATCAACAATTCAAAAATTATGTATTTTGTAAATCGTTTTGTATCGTCACCATGGTTTGAACCTACTTATAAAAATGATCTAAACATATTTGATTATGAGAACAAAAATTTTAAAACCAATTTTTTTGACATATTTCCTATTCATCACTATAAAAATGTAAAAAGAAATTTATTTGGTCGCAATTCATATAGACCAATTAGTTCACCATATTTTGAAAAAATTATGATTAATAAAAAATATTAATATTTCTTATTATAATCAATTAAACAATGTTTGATATTTCCATCATAATTTCTAACAAAAGGATATTTAAATAAATAATATTTTTGATGCCACATACAATTTTCTAAGAGAATTTTTTTTCCATTTCCCCAAGGATATTTATTAAAATAAATGTCTTTTCCATCTGGAAGTTTCTTATGCTCTCTATTGCAACAATACAGCAAAGATTTGTTTGATTTTATTATTTCGAAATAATTATTAATTTCAGACATCTCCATTTCTTGAAAACTTGCAATATTTATAAATAAATCAATCTCCACATTATTCAGTAATGCCTTTAGATTTGATGGAATTATAAATATTCTATTATTCTTTAATATATCATCTTTATTTTCTATTACCCGTATGTTGTCATAATCAAAAATATTCATTTTTTTTAATAAAATATAATCATTAATTAGTGTTTCGGCTAAGTTTATTGAATAGATTTTTGCTAAAGGAAAATTTAATAATGATCCAATCAGTCCATTAGATTTGCCATCTCCTATTAGGCATATTTTTTTAATTTTTTTTGGATCAACACTGTTTAACAAAAGATTAAATGTATAAATGTGCCTAATTGTATCTACATCAATCTGTCTATTATTTTGATCAAAAATATTTTTATATTTTTGATATGTATTTGATAAAAAAATTTTTTTATCAAATATTATCCTTGACATAAAGGAGTGTAAAAATTTTTTAAGGAAACCTTTTTTACTATAGGATCCAAAACCCAATGATGCATTATATTTATAAAAGTCAGTTTTTGAATTTAGATAATGCTTCCAATGAGAAGATTTATTTTTTTCAGTAAAATTAATAAATTTTTCTAATTTTTTTACAATAGGATCATTCATAGATATTTTAATATGCGCTTAATATCTTCATCCCATAATTTTTTGGATTGAATTGATTAATATTTTTTATTGAATTTTTTCTTAATTTTATCAATTCTTTATTATTATTTAATTTTGACAGGATATTGTTAGCATCTAATGAAATATTATAAGTAAGATGAATAGAATTAAAATTATTTTCAGCATACATATCTGCAGCTCCTACTTTATGATTTAGTATTGGTATGCATCCACAAGCAAGTGCTTCTACAGGAGGCATTCCAAAATCTTCATACCTATTAGGATATAATAGAAATGTATGATTTAAGTACAATTGTGCAACAGAGTGTTCGTCTAAATCAAATAATAATTTTGCATTATATAATTTTTGTAATTGTTTTACCTTTGTATTTTCAAATAATGATCTGGCAAATATTGTTATTTTAATTTCAGGTTTATGAGTGGTAATTTCTTTTAAAAGATTGTGAGTGTAATCATAAATACTTTCATTTTTCCAGTATATTAGTATTTCATTTCTTGGATACTCATATTTTAGTTTATCTTTAAATTTCCATATTCCATATGATATTGGGTTAGGTATTACTTTTAAATTATTAATATGATCAGATAATTTTTCTTTCATAAAATTACAATGAGTGATTAAGCGTCCATTAAAATTTTTTCTATTTTTTTGAAATAATTCTTTATGTCCTGAGTTAATTTCTTCAATTTGATTAATTAAATAAATTTTTTTCTTAACATTGGAACTCTGATATTCAATTACATCACCTATCCCATTAAAAATTATACAATCTAATTTAGATATCTCTTTTTCAGATATTTTGAACAAAAAGAATTTAATTTTTATTAAACCTAGATCAAAATTTTGTTTGATTAATATATGCTCAAAACAGAATTTTCTTCTAAAAAAAAGTCTTTTTAAATATTCTGGAGCAATTTTTCTTACCCAATAAAATGGTCTTTTAAAAACTTTAAAATAATAAGTATAATAGGGTATGATTGGTATATAAATATTAACTTGATTATTTTGATTTGAAATATCATTGGCCATCATTGCTGATAATTTAGCTATACCACTAAAGTTGTTTGAGTTTACTAAAATTCCGATTTTTTTTTTATACATCAATTTATTTTATAACTTAACGCAATTACTTTAAAAGGATAAAAAAAAATATTAAAATATTAGTAATTTTATTAATTATAGAATAATCTATAAAAAAATTATAAAACGACCCTCAATATGAATAAAAATAAATTAAACGTTGGCAATAAGATAAAATCTAGCGGCACAGGAGGTTTTTCTTTTAAGGGCTCTACTTCAAAATTTTTTGAAGACCATATTACTAAGTCAATTCCTTTTTTTAAAGAGTCGCGTCTTTTGACAGCTAAATTAAGTACTTTTTTTATATCTGAAGACTCCATCGTCTACGATCTTGGCTGCTCAACAGGTTTAACTGCAAAAAGTATATTTGATGCGAATCAAAATAAAGATTTTAAAATATACGGACTTGATCTATCTAGAGAAATGATAAAAGAAGCAAAAAAAAAATTAAATAAAAAAAATAAAAAAAATATCAAGTATGTTTATGGGGATGTTTTGAATAAAAAACTAAATAAAAGTGATTTAATTGTTTCTAATTATTTTATTCAATTTATTCATCCAAAAAAAAGACAATTAGTTTTTGATAAAATTTATAAATCATTAAATTATGGGGGAGGTTTTATTTTTTTTGAAAAAACAAGAGGTCCAGATGCTAGATTTCAAGATATATTTACTCAACTATATAATGAATTTAAATCTGATATGGGTTTTTCAGAAAAAGAAATTTTAAATAAATCTAAGTCAATAAGGGGCTATCTGGAGCCATTTACAGAAAAAGAAAATTTTAATTTTTTAAAAAGAGCAGGCTTTAAAGATTTTGTAACAGTCTTTAAATATTATAGTTTTCAAGGTTTTCTAGCAATAAAGTAATATAAACAATTAATTTAATATAATGAAAAATATAGAAAATTTAAAATTAAAAAGAATTGTAATGGAAGTATTTGGTGGTTGTAATTATACTTGTCAAATGTGTCCACAATCTAGTCCTGGTAGAGGTAAAAATTTTACAAGAAAGATGCCATTAAATAGTTTTAAAAAAATGCTTAACGATTTGGTGCCAAAATATGGAAGTCCACAGATAAATCTAGAAGGAAGTGGTGAACCAACAATGGCTAAAGATTTACCAGAATACATAAAAGCAGTAAAAGAAAAAGGTTTGAAATGTTTTATGTATTGCAATGGTGCAAGACTAAATGGTCAATTCATGAAGGATGTTGTGGATGCAGGTATAGATTTCATAAGAGTAAGTGTTATTGGGTATAATAAAGAAAAATATAATAAATGGATGAACGTAGATAACTTTGATTTAATTATTTCAAATTTAAAAGAAATGCAGAACTATATTAATCAAAATAATAAAAAATGTAATGTTAGTACTTATCATTTAATTACAGACAATGATCAGATAGATTATGAAATTTCAGAGTATAAAAATAATGTCATTTCCAAGATAAATAGTTTGGCTTATATATGGAAGATGCATAATTGGAGTGGAAATTATGATAATACAAATCCAAGAAAAAAAACTGACAGAAGATCTTGTGGACGTCCTTTTGCACCAGAAATAACAATAAGAGCAGGTGGTGAAACAGGAAGAACAGGAGCTCTAGTTCCATGTTGTCAAACATTGGGACCTCCGAATGAAGAAAAGAGTATTTTAGGACACTTAGATAAACAGTCTTTGGAAGAAATTTATAATGATTTACCATACAAAAAACTTATTGAGGCGCATACAACAAAAGAGTTTGATAAAATTGACTATTGTAAAGATTGTGATTTTTTATACGTAGATCCTGAAGTAATGGTTTGGTCAAATGACAAGGAAGCATCAATTAATCACATGCTTGGAACAGATAAAGACTTCATACTTACAGAGTATTCTCCAAAAAAATAATTTAAATTAGATAATATTTAAGTTTTTTAGAAAAATTCTTTATGATGGTAGTATTAAAATAAGCTTAACTAATATAATAATATTAATTATTTCATGAATAAAAAAAATTTAAGATATGAAAAATATTTTAAAAATTTGAATTTAACCTTAAATAATTTAAATAATAAGTTCTTATATTATATACCCAGTTTATATAAAAAAGATTTAAGAAAAGATAAAATATCAATAATTAAAGTTAAATTTAATTTCATTAGTAGCTTGTTTAGAAAGAGTTATTTAATTGAAGATCTTGACAAGGTTAAAAAATCAAAAATATGTTTTATATCTCATTATGTAGGTAACAAAATTAATGATAAGGATTATGATTTTTATTATGGAAATTTATTCAAGAGGTTAGAAATTCAAAAATCTTTTTATGTAATACTAATTAATCATACTAATGAAAGTTTAGGTGAAATAAGAAAAAAATTCAAAAATTCAAAAATTTCAAGAGTATATGTAAATAATGATTTTAACTTTATATCTGATAGTTTTAATTTATTGAAGATATCAAAAAAATATTTAAATTTTAAAATATTTAATCTTGTTAGTTATAATAAATTTAATGTTTTTAAAAAGTTAAATTTAATTTTTGATTACAAGTTTTTTTTAAGCTCACGGTATACTTACAAAATTTCTAATAGTATCAAAAATATTTTAGGTAAAAGTGAAAATTTGGAAGATTTAGTCACCACTTTTGAGGGCCATGCTTTTGAAAAAATAATTTTTAATTATTGTAAAAATAATAAGATTAAATCTTTCGGTTATTTTTTTTCTGTAATTAGAGAATATAAGAATAGTATATATTACAAATTTAATCAAAATTATCAACCAGACGTTGTTTTAACGTCGGGAACAATATCTAAGAATGATCTTCAGTTGAATTCTCCTTTTAAAAATATAAAAGTTTTAGGATGTAATAAAAGCTTAAAACAAAAAAAAAAATTTAATATTTTTAAAAATAAGTCAAAAAAAATAACTATCCTAGTATGCCCTGAAGGATTATTTTCTGAAACTTTAATGCTGTTAAAATTAATAAATAGCGAAGAGCTTAATAAAAAAGAATTTAAATTTATTTTTAGAACTCATCCACTAATAGACATTTCAAGAGATTTTGAGACATATAAAATGAATAATAATATTCAATTTTCTCAAGAAAAGGACATTAAAAAAGATTTTAATAAAAGTGATATCATACTATATAGTGGAACTAGCGTTTGTATTCAAGCAACAGTAAGTGGCTTAATACCTATTAATTTTAAAAACAATAAAAGCGATTTCTCATTCGATCCATTATACAAATTAAACAAATTTATTGTGAATAATTCTATAATGCTTTTGTATGTTTTTGACGAAATAAATAAAAACAAGTTTAAATCTAAGTTTAAACAGGAACTAGAAAAAATTCAAGATTATGCTCAATTATATTTTCAAAAATTGAATGCAGATATTTTAATTAACTCTAAAACTGTTAGAAAAAAACCCAATATCTAAATTAATTTATGATAAAAAAGAGCAATTTAGCAATTGTAATTACCTCAATTGGTAATCAAATTTATCTAGACCAATGTCTAAGATCTATATTCAGACAGACAGAAAAACCTGCTCAAATTATACTAGTTCTCCCAAAAAATAAGGATTATAATAATAGCTATTATAAGCTAGAAATTTTAAATTCAAGAGTAAGAAACCAAGTACATCAAAGAAATCTAGGAATTTCAAAACTTTCTAACGATATAAAAATTTTAGTTCAACTTGATGATAGAGTTATTTTAGAAAAGAACGCTATTAAAAATATTATTAAATGTTGGAATTTAAATGAATATCAGAATATTGCTGGAATAGGTTTTAATGACATTGTTTCTAAAAAAAAATCTAGTTTTAACGGATCTTTACTTACAAAATTATTTAGAAATTATCAAGGAGCAGTTTTGAAGAATGGCATGTGTATAGGTTATCAAAATTTTAAATATACAAAATCAGTTTCATGGTTAAAGGGTGGGATAGCCTCATACGATTTGAGAAAAATTAAAAATATTAAAAAAAGATCCTTTCCAATAATTAGTTGGTCTGTTTGTGAAGATTTACTTTTTAGTTATGAGGTTCAAAAAAATAATAATTTGTTAATTTGCTCAAACGCTAAAGTTAGATTAATTATGAAAAAAAAAATTAAAAGTAATTTTAAGAATGAGTATAATTTAGGAAAATTATATTCACATAATTTAAAATATTTTGTTAAAATAAATAAAAACTTGTCACTTAGTCTTTTTTACTTATCAATATTAGTTTTATTTATTTATAGAACTATTTATGACTTGTTATCATTTAATTATAAAAAAATAATGTACAATATTGGTATGTTGAGTGGACTATTTTCAAAAAGTTTATTTAAAAAATAATTTTTTTATTTCATCTTCAATTTTAGGCAATTTCATCAAAAATGTTTTTTGAAACTTATCTATATTCATTGACATATTGGTTGGTCTTTGGGCAGTCGACTCTTTCAAATCTTGGTAGTTTATTAAATTATAATTTAATTTAATTTTTAATTTTTTAGCAACAGCAAGTATAAAGTTACTTTTTGATATTTTATTTTTTGATCCTATATTAAAAATCCCATTTTCATTTGATTTAAGTAATTTACAAATTATAGAGATTAATGTTTGAATATATAACGGTGAAAAATAAACATCTTTGAATAAATTTATTTTTAATTTTTTTTTACTAGAATTTACGATCCAATTTATTAAAGAGTCATTATTTTTTTTATCTTGGCCAAAAAAATTTACTCTTAAAATTAAAGAATTACATTTTTTAGCAAAGTGTTCACCTTTCAATTTACTGTAAGAATAATAATTTTTAATTGAACTAGATTCTTCAGTATTTGATTTAGTTTTATTATTATAAATATGATCTGTTGAAATTTGAATCAATCTTAGATTATTTCTTTTACAATAATGTGATAAATTCTTCACAACTATTGCGTTTGATTTGTAAGCTATTTTTTTATTTTTTTCACAAAAATTAATATTTGTTTTTGCTGCACAATTTATGATTATATCTGGTTGAATTATTTCTAAAATTTTTTTACAATCTTTCGAATTAGAAAAATCTATTTTTTGTTTTTTTTTATGTATTATTAGAGAATAATCGTTTATTTGCTTAATCTTTTTTTTTAATGACCTGCCAAGAAAACCTTCTGATCCTACAATAAAAATTTTTTTTTTATATATTTTTTTCATTTTTTATGAACATCTTAATTTTATTATAGTTATTTTAAAGTGGATTTTTAATAATCGATGTAATTTAACTATTAAAAAAACTAATTATTTACTTATATTTAAAAATCAATAAAACATCCGTATATATATATATAGGATTATCACATGTCACATGCTTGCATCAAATGAATTTAAAAAAAACTAAATTATCAATCATAGGACTTGGATATGTTGGTTTGCCTTTAGCTATCGAATTTGGAAAGAATCTTAATGAGGTAGTTGGATTTGATATAAATAAAAAAAGAATATCTGAATTAAAATTATTTAAAGATTCTACGGGAGAAATTTTAACATCTGAAATAAAACGTGCTAAAAACATTTTTTTTACAGATGATTTAGATAAAATTAAAGAAAGTAATTGTTATATAATCGCTGTACCAACACCAGTAAATAAAAGAAACAATCCAGATTTTAAACTTTTAGCCAATGCAAGTAAACTTGTTGGTAAGTTATTAAAAAAAAATGATGTAGTTATTTATGAGTCGACAGTTTATCCGGGAGCTACAGAAGAAATTTGTGTTCCTATTCTTGAAAACAAATCATCACTAAAATTTAATAAGGAATTTTTTGTTGGTTACAGCCCTGAAAGAATAAATCCTGGTGATAAAAAACACACTATAAAAAATATTGTTAAAATTGTATCAGGATCTACCCCTAAGGTTACTAATTTTGTTAGCAATCTATATTCTAAAATTGTAAAAGCCGGGACTTATAAAGTTGCTTCAATTAAGACAGCAGAAGCTGCGAAAGTAATAGAGAATACTCAAAGAGATTTAAATATAGCGTTAATAAATGAATTATCAATAATTTTTAAAAAACTTAATCTTGATACTGAAGAAGTTTTAAAAGCAGCTGAAACAAAATGGAATTTTAATTCATTCAGACCTGGATTGGTTGGTGGTCACTGCATTGGCGTCGATCCATATTATCTAACTTATAAATCTAAAATTCTTGGATATAATCCTAAAATTATTTTAGCTGGTAGAAATTTAAATGATCGCATGTCATCTTATGTTGCTAATAATATTTTGAAAATATTAAAAAAGAAAAAAATCCAATCAAAAAGATTTAAAATTTTAGTGATGGGTCTATCTTTTAAAGAAAACTGTCCAGACATTAGAAATTCAAAAATATTAGATTTATGTAAGTTGTTATTAAAAAACAAAATTCAGATTGATGCTTATGATCCACTAGTAGATAAAAAAGCTAATGAACTAAATTTCTTAAATATAATTAAGTACCCCAAAAAAAATAACTATGATTGTGTAATTTTGTCAGTAAAACATAATCTTTTTTTAAAAATGAAATCTGGCAGTATCGAATCTTTTTGTAATTATAATGGTTTTATTTATGATTTAAAATATATGTTGCAAAAAAAAAATGATAAAAATTATTACAGATTATAAATAGTGAAAAATTATCAAAAAACTAAAAATTTTTTAACAAAAAATACACATAATTGGTTGATAACTGGTGTTGCAGGTTTTATTGGAAGTAATTTATTAGAGGAACTTCTTTTATTAGATCAAAAAGTATTTGGTGTGGATGATTTAAGTACTGGATTAAAAAAAAATTTAGATAATGTAAAATTAAATATATCAAAAAAGCAATGGAAAAATTTCAAGTTTATTAAATGTGACATATCTGAAACTAATAATTTAAAAAAAATTAAAGATATAGATTTTGTTTTACATCAAGCTGCAAGGGGGTCTGTTCTTAAATCTATAATAAATCCAATTAAAACAAACCATTCAAACGTTACTGGATTTTTAAATATTTTGAATTTCTCTAAAAATGCAAATGTTAAAAGTTTTGTATATGCTTCTAGTAGTTCAGTTTATGGTGATAGTAAAACTTTACCAAAAAAAGAAATTAAAGTTGGCAAGGTTCTTTCAAATTATGCTCTAACAAAAAAAATAAACGAAGATTATTCTGAACTTTTTTTTAAACAGTATAATTTTAAAACAATAGGATTAAGATATTTTAATGTTTTTGGTAAACGCCAAGATCCAAATGGTGATTACGCCGCTGTAATTCCAAGATGGGTTAACAAAGTTATTAAGAATGAAAAGATTTATATCTTTGGAGATGGTAAAACTTCACGAGATTTTACGCCCATCTCTAATGTGGTTCAGGCTAATATTTTAGCTGCAACAACAAAATTGCCTATAAAGAATTATATTTATAATGTCGGTGCGAGTTCAAGAATAACTTTAAATAAACTTATATCTACCATTTATGAAATTTTTAATGTTCAGAATTCAGAACGTAAAATTTTATATAAGCCTTTTAGACCAGGAGATATTCGTCATTCTTTAGCAAATATTTCAAAGATTAAAAAAGAATTAGAATTTGAGACAAATACAAATTTTAAGGATTCACTAAAATCGACTATTAGGTGGTTTATAAACCAACAATGATTAAATCTTTAAAAAAAATATTTCATATTTTAGATGACAATTTTAAAAAAAAATTATTTTTAGTTCAAATGTTACTATTATTTGCTGCATTTTTTGAAATGTTGGGAGTATTAAGTATTGCACCATTAATACACTTAATAAGTGATGTTAACGTGTTAAATAATAGTGATCAGCTGGTTACTAAAATATACCTTTTCTTAAACATGTCCGACTATGGTAGTTTTTTAAAATTAATTTCAGTTATTGTTCTTCTAATCTTTATAGTAAATTTTATAGTTGGAGTGTACACAATTTATGTAATTGAAAAATTTGCCCAAGATGCCGGTAACTTTTTAAAATTGAAACTTTTTAAAATTTTTTCATGTCAGCCATGGATTGTTCATTCTCAACGCGAAACAAATACATACATTAATAAAATTGTTACAGAAGCTACCCGAATATCACAGGGTGCAATTCTTCCTCTTTTGCAAACTAATGCCAAATTATTAACTGGATTTGCAATAATTATATTTATTTTTATATATAATCCAAAAATAACAATAATTTGTTTTTTAGTTTTTTTTATTTCTTACTTCCTAATTTTTAAACTGGTAAGAAGGAAAATTGATAAAGATGGAATACAAACAAGTTTATCTGCTGCCAATATATATAAAAAAATATTTGAAACATTTGGAGGAATTAAAGAAACAATCCTTCATAAAAAACAAAAAAAATTTCATGATGAGTTTTACATAGAACTTAGAAAATTTTCTATGGCAGCAGTTTCTATAGCTTTTTTTAGAAATTCTCCCAGATTATTTTTAGAACTAATTGCATTTTCAATTATTATTTTAAGTATAATATACACTTTATCTTTTACAGATGCTGTAGATCTTAAAAATTCTATGCCAATTTTAGCAATCTATACATTTGCAGGATATAAATTATTACCAATTTTTCAAAACGTTTATTATGGAATGCTATCTGTAAGAGCTAACAAATCAGCTATAGATAGCATTTATCTAGATTTAAAAGATAAGCAGCATATAAATTTTGAAAATAAAGGCTCTACTTTACAAAAAGCTTTTAATTTAAAAAAAGATATTAAAATAGAAAAAGTTGATTTTGCATATTTAAACAGTGCCAAACCTGCTGTTAAAAATGTATCAATTAATATACCTGCAAATTCAATCACTAGTATAGTTGGTCCATCTGGATCTGGTAAGTCAACAATTTTAGATATTTTGTTGGGATTATTGAAACCTCAAAAAGGTGAAGTTTTTGTAGATGATCAACCTTTAGAGAGTATTTTAGAAACTTATCAGCACAATATAAGTTATGTGGGGCAAAATATTTTTTTACAAAATGACTCTATTCGAGCAAATATATGTTTTGGTTTAGATAGCAGTGAAATTGATGAAAAAAAATTAGTCCATGCTATTGAAGCCTCGAATCTTTCAGAATTAATTAAAGAACTACCGTCAGGTGTTGACACACAGGTAGGCGAAAGAGGAGTTAAAATTTCAGGTGGTCAACAGCAAAGAGTTGCTATTGCAAGAGCTTTGTATTTAGATAGAAGTATCATTATATTAGATGAAGCTACAAGTTCATTGGACGGTATTTCTGAAAGATATATAATAGGAAAATTAAAAATGTTCGCTAAAAATTATAAGAAAACTATTATAATGGTGACACATAACATTAATTTAACAAGAACATCTAATATTATATATCTTTTAAACAATGGTTCAGTAATTGAAAGTGGAAATTTTGATACTCTCTTAAATAATGAAATTTTTAAAAACCTATTAAATGAACAATAAAAAAAAAAATATTTTAGTTACTGGTGGGGCAGGGTTTATAGGTTCTGCTATAGTAAAAAAACTTGTAGCAATTAAAAGATATAATATCATAAATATTGATAAACTTTCATATGCAAGTGATCTTAAAAATTTAAAGAAGATTGAAAATTCAAGAAACTATAAATTTATAAAAATAGATATTTCAAATTTTAAAAAATTAAAAAAAATATATGATAAATATAAACCTGAGTATGTAGTTAATTGTGCAGCAGAGTCACATGTTGATAAATCAATAAAAAATTCAAAAGATTTTATACAGAGTAATATTATAGGTACTTACAATATCCTAGAATGTATTAGATCAGATATATATTCAAATAATTCAAGAAGGAAAAATAAATTTAAGTTACTTCACCAAGTATCAACAGACGAAGTGTACGGTGACATTGATAGGTCTAAAAAGATTCCAGATGAAAATACGGCCTACAATCCAAGTTCACCATATTCTGCTTCAAAAGCAAGTTCTGATCACTTAATTTCATCTTGGGGTAGAACATTTAAAATTCCATTTACAATATCTGTTTGTACAAATAATTATGGACCATTTCAATTTCCGGAAAAGTTGATCCCAATGATAATCTTAAACTCAATGAAAGGAAAAAAAATACCAATTTATGGTGATGGAAAGCAAATTAGAGATTGGTTGTTTGTAGAAGATCATGTGGATGCAATTATAAAAATTTTGTTTAATAAAAAATATATTAATCAAAGGTTTAATATATCTGGAAATAATCAAGTTAAGAATATAGATTTAGTAAAAAAAATATGTAATTCATTAAATAGTTTAATATCTTCAAAACCTAATAATCTTAAAGATTTTAAAGATTTAATAGAATTTGTTAAAGATAGGCCAGGACATGATAGGAAATATATTTTAAACTCAAAAAAAATAACGAATAATTTAAATTGGAAACCTAAATTTAGTATAGATAGAGGTATTATTTTAACATTAAAATGGTATTTAAAGAATATGGAATGGAGTAAAGATAAGATATAAATTTTGTTTAAATTGAATCATGTTTATTTTACATTATTATGATAGTTAAAAAAAAATTAAATTTTTTTAAAAATAAATCTTTATTAATAACAGGTGGTACAGGCTCATTTGGAAAAACTTTTTTATCTAAAATAATTAATTCTAATTTGAAAGAAATAATTATTTTTAGTAGAGATGAAAAAAAACAAGAAGAATTAAGAAATAAAATAGAAAACCCAAAAGTAAAATTTATAATAGGTGATGTAAGAAGTTTAGATAGTTTGATTGATGCTTCGAAAGGTGTTGATTTTATATTTCATGCTGCAGCACTTAAACAAGTTCCTTCATGTGAGTTTCAACCTTGGGAAGCTTATAAAACTAACATAATTGGTACTGAAAATACAATTAATGCAGCTATTAAAAATAGAGTTAAAAAGCTTATCTTGTTAAGTACAGATAAGGCAGTATATCCAATTAATGCAATGGGTTTGACTAAAGCTATGGGTGAAAAAATTTTACAAGCAAAGTCGAGAATGACCAAAGAAAATTACACAAAATTATGCATTACACGATATGGAAATGTTATGGGGTCGCGTGGATCAGTTATACCAAGATTTATAAATCTAGCTAAAATGAACAAGCCGCTACCAGTTACCGATCTTAGAATGACTCGATTTATGATGTCGTTAGGTCAATCTGTTGATTTAGTTTTGCATGCTTTAATTTATGGAAAAAATGGAGATATATTTGTGCAAAAAAGTCCAGCATGTAAAATAATAGATCTTGCAAAAGCAATTCATATTCTTCTAAAGAAAAAAGAAAATATTAATATTATTGGATCACGACATGGAGAAAAATTAAATGAAACTTTAGTATCTTTTGAGGAAATGGCGCTTACAAAAGAAACTAAAAATCATTTTATAATTAAAAATGATAGTAGAAGTTTAGATTATAATTTATATGAAGATTTAGGAAATAAGAAGAGAATTAAATCTACAGATTATAATTCTGATAGTACAAATCAATTAAATATAAAAGAAATCATAAGTTTGTTAAAAAGTATAAAGGTAGACTTGAACTAGAATATAAAATTTTATATTTTTTAAAAATTGATAATTTTCTTAAGATAATCAGAATATTCACATTTTCCATAAAATTTAATTGCATTATTTATCTCTTTATTACTTATCCATTTATTCAGATAAGCAATTTCTTCAATGCAGGCAATTTTGAAACCTTGTTGATTTTGAATATTATAAACAAAATTACTTGTTTTTTGAAAATTTTCAATTGACCCAGTATCAAGCCACGCACCTCCTCTACCTAATATTTCCGCATTTAGCTTTCCATTTTTGAGATATTTTTTAAGTAAATCTGTTATTTCAAGCTCACCTCTTTTTGAAATAGTAAGTTTTTTGGCATATTCTACTACTTTATTATCAAAAAAATAAAGACCCGTAATTGCATAATTTGAAATAAAATTCTTTGGTTTTTCTTCAATTAAAGTAATTTGATTTTTATTGTTAATTTTAGCTACTCCAAAAGTTTCTGGGTTTGAAACTTTGTGAAGCAATACTTTTGCACCTTCCTTCAATTTTGAAAAATTTTTCATCAACAGAGATAGAGACTGACCATAAAAAAAATTATCACCAAGTATCAAAGAAACATTATCTTTTTTTATAAACTTTTCACCGATAGTGAATGCTTCTGGTAACCCACCAGGTTTTTCTTGCTCTATATAAGTTATATTAATGCCAATATTTTTCCCATTTGGCAGTAGCTTTTTATAAGTATCTAATTGACCCTTGTTAACGATAATTAATATATCTCTAATTTTTGCCAACATTAATATTGAAAGTGGATAGAAAATCATAGGCTTATCATAAATTGGCAATAGGTGTTTATTAGTGGCTTTTGTTAATGGTGACATACGAGACCCTAAGCCACCTGCTAAGATAATTCCTTTTTTTATCATATATACAAATGTTTATAGAGTAAATTAAATCATATTCAATTAAGATTAAATTATAAAATAATATTGTTAATTTTATCATAAAAAGATTTTAATTAATCAATAGTGAAATAATCAAATTTTATGTTAAATATTATTTATTAATTTATGATAATAATATTTTCTGGACTCTTATTAAGAATTGCCCTTACAATTTATAATATCGAAATAGATACTTTGCCAGGAGCCGATGCTGATGCAGGACGGTTTCATGAGGATGCAATATTATATAGCCTTTATCTTGATGTAACAGATTGGTTTGTAGGATTTAAATGGGAATATGATGTTGGATTGATTTATGGACCTTTCCTAGGCTATTTTTATAATTTTTTTGGATCAGATTCTATGTATATTTCTGGACTCCTTTCTTGTTTTGTGTGGCTTCTATCTGCATTCGTTTTTAGAAAGATAATGTTAAAAATTAAATATGAAAAAAAAAATATTGATTTAGCAATTTTAATTTACACTTTTTTAATACCAACTTCAATAATTTATACCAGTATAACACTGAGAGAAGTTTATATCCTTTTATTTTTTAACCTGTTTGCTTTATCGATAATAAATATTTACTATGAAAGTGACATAAAAAAAAAATTTTCTAATATAATCATTTTACTTTTTACATCATTTTTATTATTAATTTTACATGAAGGACATTTATACTTTTTTGTAATATTTATTCCATTGATGATTATTTATTATTGTATAAATAAATTTACCATAAATAAAAAAACTCTTTTTGGGTTGCTAATTCCTATATTGTTTTGTTTAGATTATTATGATTATGGAGAAGTTATATTTGATATTATCAAGAACTATCAATTAGGGCATTTTCACAATAACCCTGATAGAGCAGCTTATTACACAATGCATGAAATTAAAAATATTGATTATGGACTGATAACACTTTTTATTCATACTTTTAAAAATTTTTTTTATTATTTTGTAGAACCAACAATTTATAGAATTGATAACTTCAAGGATGTTATTTTGTTTTGTGAAAATACTGTAAGGCTAATTTTATTATATTTTATTATAAAAAAAATTTTTTTAAAATTTAAAAATAAAGCATTGTTTATAATATTTCTAACAATGGCTTTATTAATGGAAGGAATATATGCCCAAGGAACTGTAAACTGGGGAACAGCATCAAGACATCATGTGCCAATAATGGGAATTTTTATTTTATTAGCTTTTTTTCCATCAAGAAAACTTAGATAAGATAAAATTTTATTATTAATAAAATGAAAAATAAAATAATTTTTTTAGTTAATGTAGATAGCTTTTTTGTAAGTCATAGGCTTCCAATTGCAAAACAACTACTACTAGATGGATACGATGTACATATAGCCACTCAATTTACTAGATATAAAAAAAAGCTCTTAAAGATGGGCTTTAATACACATGATATAAACTTTAATGAAAATAGTGTTAATTTGTTAAAGGCCATTTTACCTATTTTTCAGATATTCTTTTTAATAAGAAAAATTAAACCAACTATTATTCATCTTATATCTTTAAAACCAATAATTTTTGGTGGTTTTGTTACGCTTATTTCACCTATTAACTCTATGGTTATTTCTATTACAGGGTTAGGTTCTATGTTTTTAAAAAAAGGTATATTCTATAAAATTAGAGAAAATACATTTAATTTATTTTATAGAATAATATTTCTATTTCCTAATCTTAAAGTAATATTGCAAAATAGAAGTGACCTTAATTATTTAATTAATAAAGCTAAATTAAAAAAAAAAAAAACAGAAATTATTAGGGGTTCAGGTGTTGATCTTAAATCTCTAAAATTTTCTAAAATCCCAAAAAAAGAACCTACTATTGTAATGGCAAGTAGAATTATTGCAGACAAGGGAATTTTTGAATACATTAAGTCAATTCAATATTTAAAAAAAAATAATTTTAAAGGAAAATTTTACTTAGTTGGAGATATAGATTATAAAAATCCTAGTGCTATCAAAAAATCAACTATTAATTATTGGCATAAAAAAAAGATTATTACGTACGTCAAGCATCAAAAAAAAATTTCAACGTTCTTAAAAAAATCTACAATTGTTGTTTTGCCCTCTTATAGAGAAGGGTTTCCAAAGATTTTGATGGAGGCAGCAGCATGTGGAAGACCAGTTGTAACAACAAATGTACCTGGCTGCAAGGATGCAATTATAAAAAATATTACAGGAGTTTTAGTGCCTCCAAAAAATCATATCTTATTAGCAAAAGCAATTAAAAATTTATGTGATAATAGAAAAAAACTAGAATCAATTGGTAAAGCAGCTAGAAAACATGCTTTAAAAAACTTTGACATCAACAATGTTGTATCTCAACATCTTTATATATATAAATCTTTACAAGATTAATTTGATTAAACTTTAATGCAAAAAAAAATAAGCTTAATAATTCCAGCTAACTCTAATGAATTTCATATTGAGGATGTTCTAATTAATGTTTTACAATGGTCTCTATCACCTTCAGAAATAATTATTATTGTTACATCAGAAAAAAGAATAAAAGTTGATAAATATATAATAAAAGATTTTAAAAAAAAAAATATCAATCTAAATTTAATTTATAAAAAAAATTTTTTTCCAGGAGCAGCAAGAAATATTGGAATTCTAAAAGCAAAATATGATTATTTGGTATTTTTAGATATGAATACTCTTCCATATAGTAAAAATTGGTTGAAAACTAATTTTGAATATATATTAAAAAATAAATTGAAGGGTGTTACTGGTCAGACGTATTATTTGGCATCAAATAAAACTGAAAAAATTATCAGAGCTGCCACTTACGGTAAAGCATCACTGAGCACAATACCAGGTTCTATTTTTTTAAAAAAAAGTGTCTTAAAAGTAGGGTTTTTTGACTCATTAACTAGAGCTGGTGAAGATACAGATTGGATAAAAAGATTAAATACTAATAATCTAAATATTAAGAATGCAATACATCCAGTTTTTTATAAAGGCCTTTATAATACCAATTATACGATAATCCTTAAAAAATGGTTTAGAAATTATTATTATTCGTCACATTTACCACATATGTCACCACAAAAAATTTTTTATATCACTATGTTATTTTTTATTTTTTTTTTCTTAGTGTATAATTTAAATCTTTTAATTCTACAGTGGCAATCCCATGATAAGTTGTTTCCCTATTTTCCACATATCACTAAAATATTTTTAATCACGTCTTTTATTATTTATACTTTTATCAGAGGTGTGTTTATGCCCTTGCAAAAAAAAATTGATTTAAAGTATTTATTTCCATACAACTTTTTTTTTGTGACTGTTTTATCTATTTCTCTTGATATAGTAAAAATGTTAACCTTTTTTTCAACAATCTTAAGGAAACGGTCAAATAAAAATACACGCAAATTAATGAAATAACCAAACCTAATATAGAAGCTACGATAATTTTTTTTAATATAGGCGTTTTTATATTTCTTCTTTCAGCTATGTATCCATCTTTTACAATGACCATATTTAGCAATTCTTTAGATCGTTTTTTTAGCTGATCTAATTGGATAGTATTTTCTAATATTAGCTGATCATTACCCATAATATATTTGTTACGCATACGTAATTGATTAAGAAATTCATTATTACCTGTAGCATTAATATTTAATTGTCTTAAAATTTCTTGCATATTTGAAATTGTTATCTCTTGATTAGCTTCAATAAGTTTTTCCTTAATATAATCAAGATAATTTTCCACTGATAACTTCATGTCATTACTAGAACTTGAATTTTGTAGTTTATCAAGTTTAGAATCTGTATTTTTACTCATTTGTGACCTAAGATAAGCATTTTCCTCATCAACTCTATCTTCCGCAATGTTATTATATAAATTTAATTTAATAGTTAAATCATTTTTAATCTTCTTATTAATAGTTTTAATTATCTTGGAAATGACATCAGCTGAATCATTAATATTCTTCGTTTCAAGAAATATATAATCTGGACTGATTCTTACACCATAAACATCATTTAGTTTAAAGCTCACTCTTTCAGTTTGCTCTTCTATCAATTGCATAACGTAAAATATTAATCCAGGGTCATCCTGTACTGTCATTTGAAAATCTTTAGCCATTGCATCTAAGTTGTTCAAGTAAATTAAAGCTTTTTCATTAATTATAAATTTATACTTTATGAGCCATCTATCAGAAACGCTTTTGTCGTTCATAAAAGTAACGCCCACAAAAATAATAATTGTTAAAATAATTGCAGTTAAGGAATGATATATTTTTTTATTTACGTTTTTTCTTAACATGAGCTTTTTTTAAATGTTGATTATAGTAAAATATAAAAAAAATATACAATAAAATTGTTGATATAATAATATAAATTTTATTTACCGAAGTATATAGCGACATAATAATTGGAATATTTACAGCTAAAAAATAAATTATCAAAGCTTGTCTGTTTGTAAATTTATTAATTAGATAATGATGTAAATGATTATTATCACCAACACCGGGGTTTTTCTTATTTATTAATCTTTCAAAAAATAATCTAATCATATCCAAAATAGGAATAATAAAAAGTATAAATATTGATTCTGCGCTATTTTGTTGTCCTGGTGAATTAATATTTTGATTATGAAAATTAATCACTAAAAATGCTAAGAAAGATGAAAGCATTAAAGATCCAGAGTCACCCAAAAAATGATTACCTTTATAATTATGAATGAAGATTAAAATTAAATTTATAAGGATGATATTAGTTATTAAATTTAAATTATTTTCATAGATTTGAGTTATAAAGAATAACCAAAAAAAAATTAAACCTGTCGCTAACCCATTAATTCCATCAGCTAAATTTAATGCGTTTACTAAGCATAGAACACAAAGAATAGTGAATAGTAAAGAAAAATTCTCTAATTTAAAAAAAGTATCAAGTGAAAGTATATAAAATTCACTAATAATTAAATTCTTAGATAAAATACATAAAAAAATTGAAATAAAGCTAATTAAAAAAATTTTATTTGATGCTGACAATTTATGTTTATCATCTAGATATCCAACAATAAAAACTAAAATAGTTCCAATTAATATGATGTTAAGTTCATTATCAAAATAATTGTAAAATAAATTAAATATAAGCAAAACAAGAAAAAATAGTACAATTGAAAAAGAAGCAGTTTTTGGAGTAGCAATTTTGTGAATTTTTCTGTCTTCATTGGGCACGTCAACAACATTCAATAATAAAGATATTTTTTTTCTAAAAGAATAAATTACAAAATATACAGAAACACTTAATATGGTTATAAATAAGTTATTAATCATTTTGGAATAAGAAATATATATAATTTAGACGATAAAATTGATAGAAAAAAATTTATAAACATAATATTTATGATAAAATTAATTAAGTTTGTTTAAAGTTATAATAATTTGAAAATTTTAGTCATATCACCTGCCTATTCTTTATCTGGAGTACCTTTGGCTCAATTAAGATTAGCAAAATCGCTTGGAAAAATTGGTCACAATGTTGATTTAATTTATGGTTGCAAGAAACATTCTAAAATAGAAAAATCACCTTTTATTAAAATTATTTTTTTTAATAAATTTAGGGTTTTGGGCATGTTTATTCCCCTTGTAAAGTATTTGATATTTAATAAACCAGAAGTCATTTTTTCAGCAGAAGATCACCTAAATGCAATTGTTGTTTTGGCGTGCATTGTAACATCCTCAAAAGCTAAAATTAGTGTCTCGTCACGAGTTACTCCAATTGACACTTATAGAAATTCAAATATTAATTTTTCCAAGGGTTGGTTTCTCAAAAAATTATTTCCATTAGTACAAAGTAAAGCAAATTTAATGACATGCGTTTCAAAGGATATGATTAAGCAGTATAAAAAAATTTTTAATAAAACCAATCAGGTAGATGTTTATAATATTGTAAAGACAGAGGAGTCAATTTTGAAAATGAAAAATAAAATTGAGCATAAGTGGTTTATAAATTCAAAAACCCAATTGATTATAGCAGCAGGGACATTGGCACCTTGGAAAGGTTTTGATGATTTAATTAAAGCGATTAATATTCTTATAAAAAAAAAAATTAATTTAAAATTGATAATTATTGGAGATGGACCAGAAAAGCTATCTTTAAATAATTTAATCAAGCTTTACAAAATATCTAATCAAGTAGTTATTTTAAAACCTGTCATGAATACATTAAAATACTTTTATAATTCAAATATTTTTGTTCTTTCATCAAGATTAGAAGGAATGCCAAATGTAATGATTGAAGCAATGATGTGCGGATGTACAATAGTTGCAACTGACTGCCCAACTGGACCAAGAGAAATATTAGGTAAAAATGAATACGGTTATTTAGCAAAAGTAAATAACCCTAATGATTTATCAGCAAATATTATGAAGGCGATAAAAAAAAAAATTTCTGCTAAAAAAACAAAAAAGATTTTAAGACAATTTACTGCTGAAGAAGTGATTAAAAAACAATTCTTACTTTTAAAAATTAAGCGTAAATATTGGATGATATAATTATGAATTATATACTTGATATATCATGTTTAGATGAACTTTCTTCTGGCGCCAAACAAAGATTTTTGAACCTTTACTCTGCATTAATAAACACTAATAAAAAGAAAAAATTTGTAATCATTTATACCACATTTAATGATGTGAAAAAAATTCTTAATTATCCCAATGTATCTTTTGTAAAAAATAATTTTAATCAAGATACATATTTAAAAAAAATGATTAGTATAATCTTTATATTTTTTTATATAAAAATAAAATTTAAAAAAATAAAAACAATAGAATATTTTACTCTTCCTTTTTTTAAAATTAAAAAACCCAAAACTATATTTACAATTCATGATCTAAGAAGAATTTTTTTTGCTAAAAATTTCTTCAGTCAATTTTTTTTTAAATTTTTTTTTAAATTTTTTTTAAATCAAACTACAAATATAATCGTAGTATCTAAAGCTATAAAAAATGAAATAAAAAAACATTTTCATAAATTAAAGATCACTGTTATCTATAATGTTATTGATAAAAATTTTTTTCATACTATCGCTAAGAAAAATATTCATATTATTAAGAGAAAATATAATTTACCTAATAAATTTATACTAACTGTTGGTCATCAAGAAAAAAGAAAAAATTTTTTGCGTCTAATTAATGCGATTAATATTTTAAAAAAAGATGGCCATAATATTAAGTTGATAATTATTGGACAGAAAGCTGATGAAACAAAAAAGATTAATAGATTAATTATTAAATTAAATTTAAGCCAAAATATTAAAATTTTTCCAAATTTAAATAATTTTGAGGTTAGGTGTTTTTATAGATTGGCAGATTTATTTGTTTTTCCGTCTGTCTATGAGGGTTTTGGTGTTCCTTTGCTAGAGGCAATGGCATCAAATTTACCAATGGCATTAAGCAACACCGAAGTGTTTAGAGAAATAACTCAAAATAGATATTCTTATTTTGACCAGTATGATTCTTTATCAATTGCAAATAGAATTAAATTTGTTTTATCCAATAAATCACTTCAAAAAAGAATGATTACTTATGGTAAAAAAAGAGTAGCTAATTTTTCTGCAAATGTTCAGGCAAAACAAATTAACAACTTGTATAATAATAAAATTTAATACTTAAAGTATTTTCGAAGTATTGGACTGTTAATCTATGTTTTTATAAAAAATTGTATATTTAAAGTTTTTAGATATTAATTATTGAAACTGTATTTAATTTTAATTTTCTAACTTTAGATCTATAAGATTCAATTGATTTAATGGGAATTATCAATTTTTATATGTTAAAAATAGCTTTGACATATTAATTCAATATAAGTATAAGGGGGTGCCTGGTGATTATTGCGAAGGGGCAATACCCGATCCCATTCCGAACTCGGAAGTCAAGCCCTTCAGCGCCAATGGTACTTTGTCTTAAGACACGGAAGAGTAGGACATTGCCAGGCTATAAAAACCCTAATGAAAAATTATATTGTAGTGACAGGAGGAGCGGGGTTTATTGGATCAAACTTAATAGATTATTTCATATCTAAAACTAATAAAAAAATTTTAAGTATAGACAATTATTCTTGTGGTTTTAAGAAAAACCATATTTTAAGTAAAAGAATAAAATATATCAAAGCAGACACTAAAAATATAAATAAAGTTTTATCTAAATATAAAAATCAGATTAATTCGCTATTTCATTTTGGGGAATTTTCAAGAATTTTTCAAAGTTTTAATAAGTTTGACGAATGTTTTCAATCAAACTCAATTGGAACACAGGCTACTTTTAAATTTTGTTTAGACAATAAGATTAAACTAATTTATTCAGCTACTTCTGCATCTTTAGGTAGAAATGGTAAAGATAAAGAACTTTCTCCTTATGCTTTTACAAAATCAAAGAATTTAGAATTATTAAATAATTTAAAAAAATGGTTTAACTTCAAGTTTGAGGTAATTTACTTTTATAATGTTTATGGCCAAAGACATATAAAATCAGGTCCAATGGCAACCGTTATTGGTATATTTGAAGATCAGTATAAAAAGAATAAACCATTAACCGTTGTAAAACCTGGAACACAAACTAGAAGATTTACACATATTGGTGATACTATTAAAGTTTGCTATGAAGCTTGGCTAAAGAATAAATGTGTTCATTACAGTATATCTAATAAAAGGTCTTATTCCATTAAAGATGTGGCCAAGATGTTTGGTAAAAAAATTAAGCTCTTAAAATCAAGAGAAGGAGAGAGATATACCTCTTCTTTGACCAATAAGTCATTAAATAACAAGATTATAAGAAAATATGGAAAAATACATTTGAAAGATTACATAACTTCGTTTATTAAAGGCTAAATTATTATGAAAATTAAAAGTTCCTTAAAGTCATTAAAAAAAAGAGACCTTAATTCTAAGTTAGTTAGAAGAAGAGGTAGAGTATACATAATTAATAAAACCAATCCAAAATTTAAAGCAAGACAGAAGTAATTTTTATGGATAATCAAAACCATAAAGATACTTGGACCAACTTTACAAAATTTGTGTTGTGGGGAACTGTCGCTGTTATAGGAGTTTTAGTTTTAATGGTAATATTCTTACTATAGAATTATCTCTATGAGAATCATTTCAACTTTAGAAAATCAAAAAATAGAAAAAAGAATTGCGATCACTCCAGAAATTGCAAAAAAATACATAGCTCTTGGTTTTGAAGTTTCTATAGTGGAAAAATATGGCGAACATTTAGGATTTAAAGATAGTGACTATAAGGAATTAGGTGTTGAGGTTTCTGATAATGAATTAGAGATTTTAAAAAGTGCTGATATTATTATTCAATTGGGTTTATTATCTGATAAAAATCTCTCAACCTTAAAAGAAAATCAAACTCTAGTTGGAGTGTTTAATCCTTATAATAATAAAGAAAAAATAGAAAATTTAGCTAAAAAAAATATTAATGTTTTTTCTTTAGAGATGTTGCCTCGAATAACTAGAGCTCAATCAATGGATATTCTTTCCTCACAAGCTAACCTTGCTGGTTACAAAGCGGTAATAGAGTCATTCGCGAATTTTGAAAAAGCAATACCAATGATGATGACAGCAGCTGGTACAATTCCAGCAGCCAAAGTATTAGTAGTAGGTGCGGGTGTGGCAGGATTACAAGCAATAGCAACTGCAAAAAGAATGGGTGCCATTGTATTTGCAACAGACGTTAGAATGGCTTCAAAAGAACAGGTTGAAAGTTTAGGTGGAAAATTTTTAACAGTTGAGGGATCTGAAAACCTTGAAACAGAGGGTGGCTATGCAAAAGAAGCTTCTGAAGAATTTAAAAAAAAACAAGAAGATTTATTAGCAGAAACTTTAAAAAAAATTGATATTGTAATATGTACAGCTTTAATCCCAGGCAAAAAAGCTCCATTAATTATTAAAGGTTCTATGATTGATAATATGAATTCAGGATCTGTTATTTATGACTTAGCTGCAATTCAGGGTGGAAATGCTGAATTTACTGAAGTTGATAAAATTGTAGTTAAAAATGGAGTAAAGATTATGGGTGAAACAAATATTCTCAATAAGCTTCCTGTTTCTGCTTCGAACTTATACTCAAAAAATGTATTTAATTTTGTGTCCAATTTGTATGATAAAGAAAATAAAAAGATTAATATTAATTTAGAAGATGAGATAATTAACAAAACATTACTTAAATAGATTTATGGAAATAGACCCTTTTATATTTAGATTAAGCATATTTATTTTATCAATTTTTATTGGATATTATGTTGTATGGAGCGTAACTCCATCTTTGCACACACCATTAATGTCAGTTACTAATGCTATATCATCAGTAATTATTGTTGGTGCTATAATTGCAGGTTTAGCAGGAAGTGCAGACAATGTTTTTACAATTTCGAATATTCTTGGTTTTTTAGCAATATCTCTTGCTGCCATTAATATATTTGGAGGATTTCTGGTAACTCAGAGAATGCTTCAAATGTATAAAAAAAAGAAGAAAGATAAATAATTATGTCAGCAAATTTATCAGCAATATTTTATTTAGTTTCAGGGGTTCTATTTATATTGGCATTAAGAGGTCTTTCATCGCCAGAAACCTCAAGACAGGGTAATTTTTTTGGTATTTTGGGAATGGTGATAGCTATCACTGTTACTTTTTTATCGGTTGGAAGTTTTTCTAATGGACTGATTTATGTACTAATCTTTTTATTAGTAGGTAGTCTCATAGGAGCATTCATAGCATACAAGATACCAATGACAGCTATGCCAGAATTAGTGGCAGGTTTTCACAGTTTAGTTGGTTTGTCAGCAGTTTTTGTTGCAATCTCAGCTTTCTTAAATCCAGAAGCATTTAATCTAGGATCACCAGGAGCCATTAAACTTGCAAGCTTAATTGAAATGTCAATTGGTGCAGCAGTTGGTGCAATAACATTTTCAGGCTCAATAATTGCCTTTTTAAAACTTCAAGGAATAATGTCAGGATCACCAATCACTTTTAAAGGACAGCATTTTCTTAATGCTTTATTGTTAATTTCAATTCTAATTTTAACTTACTTACTTTGTTCATCGCAATCATCTAACTTTTTTTGGATATTAATAGCAGTTTCATTCTTGATAGGATTTTTATTAATCATCCCAATTGGTGGCGCAGATATGCCCGTGGTGATTTCAATGTTAAATTCATACTCTGGTTGGGCTGCTGCAGGAATTGGTTTTACTTTAGAAAATACTGCATTAATTATAACAGGTGCCCTTGTTGGATCTTCAGGTGCAATTTTATCCTACATAATGTGCAAAGGTATGAACCGTTCTTTCTTTAATGTAATTTTAGGAGGATTTGGAGCAACAGAACAATCGGCTTCAACTGGAAATAAAGAACAAAGACCAGTTAAGAGTGGTAATGCAGAAGATGCAGCTTTCTTAATGAAGAATGCATCATCTGTTATAATTGTTCCAGGTTATGGTATGGCAGTTGCTCAAGCACAACATGCACTAAGAGAGATGGTTGATACGTTAAAGAAAAATGATATTAAAGTTACTTATGCAATTCATCCTGTTGCAGGAAGAATGCCGGGTCATATGAATGTATTGTTGGCAGAAGCAAATGTTCCATATGATGAAGTTTTTGAACTTGAAGAAATTAATAATGATTTTGCTAATGCGGATGTTGCATTTGTAATTGGAGCGAATGATGTAACAAACCCTGCAGCAAAAACTGACCCTCAAAGTCCAATTTATGGAATGCCAGTGTTAGATGTTGAAAAATGCAAGTCGGTACTATTTGTAAAAAGAAGCTTGTCACCTGGTTATGCTGGAATTGATAACGAATTATTCTATAAAGATAACACTCTAATGCTATTTGCAGATGCAAAAAAAATGACTGAGGATATAACTAAAAATCTTTAAAATTATAATTAAAAAAAATTAAGAACTTTTTTTCTTCCAAGCAATGGCAACCCAATATGGAGTACTATTGCTAAATTTAATATCCTTGAATCCAGCCTTATACAGCATTTTTTTTATTTCTTTTTTTGTAAATCTTTTTTCTAATTTAGTTCCAAATCTATCTAACGAATCTGTGGCCATAAAATAAAATGATTTATTTCTATAATCAGATAAAGGAAAATTACTAACGTTGAATCCTAATTTATTAAAAATTTTGGAAAACTTAGATAGTGGGTAGTAGATTAGTAACGCTATTAGAAATGTAATAATTTTCTTAATTGAGAAAGGTAAATAAGCAATAAATTTTCTAAAAAAATCAGAAAATATCCAAATTAATTTAAACCACAATGGCTTATTATCAAATCTATAATATAGATATATCAAAAAAGGAGAATTTTTTTTTAAGGCTTCATAACATGAATTAATACCTTTTTGTGTATTGTTAATGTGATGCAAAACACCAAGGCAGTACCCAAAATCTTGAGAGTTTTTTTTTAAAATTTTTTCATTAACACCCTTATTGTAATAAAAAATATTTTTATTTTTTTTTAAATTTTTTTTCGCAATATTTAGAGCTTTTGAGCTAGGGTCTAAACAATTAAGCTTTTTGACTTTAGGTGCAATTATTTTTGACCATCGTCCGCTACCACACCCCATATCGAAACCCTCTAATTTTTTATTTAAGTATGATTGGGGAAAAATTTTAAAATATTGGTCGAATGCTTTTTTAAGCTCTATACTCTTAATAGTGGATTGATCAAAATTATCCCATTCATTACCAAAATCTTGAATTACTTTTTTTTCTATATTTTTATCTAATTTTTTAAACATAATTAAGTTATTTTACATTACCTCAGTACTATAAACAAAAATATTTATTCAATTGTTAAAAATATTTTTAGTTTTAAAGAATTTATTGTTATCAAAATTAAATATATGATATTAACTGTAATAAAATATAACAAAATTTATTAATATTACCAATGACTAAAATATTTTGTGACATTGCAAACTTAGATTTAATAAGAAAATTTAATAAGAAAAAAATTGTTAAAGGTTTTACAACTAATCCAAGCTTGATGAGAAAAGCTGGAGCAAAAAATTATAAATCTTATTCAAAAAAAATACTAAAAATTTGTGATAACAAACCTGTTTCATTAGAAGTGTTCGCTGATGAGTATAAAGAAATGAAAAAGCAAGCCCTCGAGATTAATACTTGGGGCACAAATGTTTATGTAAAAGTTCCTGTTACAAATTCTAAAGGGGTTTTTATGAGTAAAATTATTAAAGAGCTCAGCAACCAAAATGTTAAACTTAATATTACAGCAATATATAGTGCGAAACAGACAGAGAATATTCTTAAGTTAATTAATAAAAAATCAAAGGTAATAATTTCAATATTTGCTGGTAGAGCAGGTGATACTGGTAAGGATCCAGTGCCAGAATTCAAAAAGAGTATAGCGCTGGCAAAAAATTTTAAAAATGTTGAAATACTATGGGCAAGTGTTAGGGAGCCTTATAATTATTTACAGGCAAGGCAATTAGGTTGTCACATAATTACAATCCCACCTGCCATTATTGAAAAAATAGAAAATTTTGGAAAAACCTATAGTGAGCTAACAAAAGAAACTGTTAAAGCCTTTTTACTAGATAGTAAAAAATCTAGGTTTAAAATTTAGTTATGTTGAATAAATTTTATTCCGATAAATATATAATGCAGATAGATTATTTCCTGAACGTTATTTAAATCAAAAAAGTGTTGCTGGGATTGGTTGCGGGGGACGGATTTGAACCGCCGACCTTCAGGTTATGAGCCTGACGAGCTACCAGACTGCTCCACCCCGCGGTATATTTAAATTCTATTTTTAAGCTTATTAAGCTTTTTAACTCTTTTAATATTTTCTTGTAAAATTCTTTTTTTCTTTTCAGAAGGTTTTTCATATACACTTTTTAGTTTTACAACTTTAAAAAAACCATCACGCTGTAATTTTCTTTTAAGAACTCTAAGTGCCTGTTCAATATTGTTATCTTTAACTTCTATTTTCATAATACCTTTAAAAAATAATTAATTATCACTATAAAATTTTAATGTCTATTAAATTTCTTCCTTATTTGAAACTTCACGGGTTTTTTTTGCTTTTTCTTTTTCTTTTTTTTCTCTTTTAATTCTTCTTTCAGCCTTCTCTATAGCCTCAATTAAGTCTTTTTGAGTAAATAAGTTTATAGCGACAGGATCCTTAGGGTTTAAATTATTATAATTCCAATAGCTTTTTTTTCTTATTGAAGTAACAGAGTTTTTTGTAATTCCAACAAGCTTTGCTATCTGTGAATCTTTTAGCATATTGTGCTGTCTAATTAACCACAAAGCGGAGTCTGGTTTGTCCTGACGTTTAGATAAGGGGATATATTTTTTTATTTTTTTTTCAGTATTTGATATTTCTATATCAGAACTTTTTATCTGTAATAATCTATTTTCATCTTTTGATGAAAGTTCAATCTCTTCTCTAGACAACTGACCTGAAATTATTGGGTTATAAGCCTTAATTCCTTTTGCAACTTCACCGTCAGCAATACCTTGGACTTCAATTTCATGAAGTTGGCAAAAATTAGAAATTTGTTTAAATGTTAATGTGGTATTTTCAACAAGCCAAACCGCTGTTGCCATTGGCATCAAAGGAGGATTGGACATTTAATTTTTTTTATCCAATTTAAAGTTTTGAAATTTTTTATTAAATTTACTAATTCTACCTTTATCCATTAGTTTTTGCTTTCCACCCGTCCAAGCAGCATGAGATTTTGGATCTATTTCTAATTTTAAAACTTCTCCTTCTTTTCCCCAAGTTGATCTTGTTTC